>Ga0209467_1000165_pt1 | contig 121571 bp, 112 predicted proteins | sample Higcelwee11metaG_FD_187175 | JGI IMG/M metagenome (GOLD analysis project Ga0209467, IMG submission 187175) | Freshwater pond sediment microbial communities from the University of Edinburgh, under environmental carbon perturbations - High... | ecosystem: Environmental > Aquatic > Freshwater >...
TGGCAGATTACCATTTTATCCAAAGTATGAGCGGGAAAGGAAACTGCTATGATAATGCCGTAACGGAAACGTTTTTCAAGACATTGAAAACCGAGTGGATCTACGGAAAAAAATTCCGTAACCAAGAGGAACTTCGGCAGAGTCTTTTTGAGTACATCCAGATCTTTTATAACCGGAAAAGGGCACATTCTACCTTAGGGTATCTTGCACCAGCAGAGTATTTACGCAATTATTATCAATCAAAGGCTTTGGCTTCTTAAATAGTCTATTTTTTTCTTGCAATTCCAGATGGAAAAGCTGGAGACGCTTACCCTCTCGTCACTTCTTCCCTATTCACTTCTTCCCTATTCACCTCTTCCCTATTCACCTCCCCTCTATTCACCTCCCCTCTATTCACTTCTTCTCCATTCACGCGTTCCAGCTCACCGCCCACAGCCCACGCTCTCCCCTATTCACTTCTTCTCCCGCGCGGAGCGCGATACTTCTTTTCTTCCCGCGGATTTTCTCGATTGGCGGTGGTTTTAAAGTTTGTGTCAAGCTTTATTGGTATTCCGGGAATATTGCCTGGTTTGGGTTTGTTTGTGTAAAAAGAGATACAATAATTCTTTGTATGTTACCATGAATAGAACGTATGGTAATACTTATGGAAACGATACAGGATGTAGATCAGCTGATCAGGGATGTGCTTGAAGCTCATCCCGTTATTACACTTGCGGTACTTTTCGGTTCTATGGCCAAAGGAACGGCGGGGTCTGAGAGTGATGTCGATCTTGCTGTTTATGCAGGCCGGGCTGTGACGGCAGAAGAAAAAATGTGTCTGATAGAAGATCTTGCGCTTCAGATCGGTCGACCTGTTGATCTGGTTGATCTCAAGACTGCAGGGCTTCCCGTCATGGAGCAGATTTTTTCTAAAGGCAGAAGGATTCTCGGTTCAAATTCGCTCTATGCGATGCTGCTTACCCGATACCAGATCGACAGCGCCGATTTTATGCCCATTCGCCGGAGGGTGCTGGAAGAGAGGAGGAAGAGATGGACTGGAGTCTGATAGAACAGAAGATCGAGTCGCTGCGTCGGGCTGTTGGCAGAGTGGAAGGGCGCTGTCCCGTCGATGCGGCTATACTTGCACGGGACTTGGACGCACAGGATATTGTTTCTGTCAACCTGACACGAGCTGTACAGCTTTGCGTCGATATTGCCAATCACGTTCTTTCCGAATCGGACCTCCCTTCGCCATTGACGATGGGACAGAGTTTTGATTTGCTGCAGGAACTGGGTGTGATTGATCCTGAGCTTTGCGTGAACATGAAAAAAGCGGTAGGTTTTCGCAACCTGGCAGTACATAATTACGATACGATCGACTGGGCGCTTGTGCATGCGATCGCTCGGCATCATCTCTGCGATTTCAAGGCTTTTGCCCAAGCAGTGCTTTGTCTTCGATAGCGCTCTGCCTTTTTTTCCCAAATTAAGGGATATTGTTTTTTTGGGAGAAGATTGAGGGCCGGAAGTCGGTATCCGGTAGCCAGGGGCCAGGGAAGAAGGAGTATCGCTTGCTTCGCGAATGATACTCCCTCGATGCGCGAGCAAGAGATACGCCCGGGTGCGGAGCATCCGATACTCCTGCTCGTACCCGCGCCGGGCTTCCGGCTCACTGCTCACTGCTCACTGCTCACTGCTCACTGCTCACTGCTCACTGCTCACTGCTCACTGCTCACCGCTCACTGCTCACCGCTCACGCCCCCCCTTCTCACTTCTTCCCTATTTACTTCCCCTCTAACTACATCGAAGAACGCTTACACTGCGCGATTGGTTATATTGCTCCCACGGACAAACGGGAAGAGCGTGACAGTGAGATTTTCAAGGAACGCGATCAAAAACCTGAAGGCACCAGAGGGGCTCGAAAAAAAGCGGGAAATGAGACCGCGTCTCGATTACCACCGGATTTCGACAGCTGCAGCTACCATTAACTCGCTAACTCAACAGGGCAATTTCTCCATTTCCAGCTGAGGCAAAACACTCATCCCTAACACGCAACATCTGACAGTGCTCACAATTCTTCCGCTCTGCTTTGCATGAGGCGATGTTCATATTTATTAGTACTTTTACAGTGTATGGCTTCCCGTCTCCCCCAATTGTTTTTGATATAGAATTATGACGCTTCTTGACGGCATCAGGAGTATGCTTCCGAGCGATACGGAGGCTTTGAAGGCATATTGCAGGCAGCTCGAGAGGGAGTTGCGGCTGGAGCGGTCGCATCTGGGTTCGCTGTTCGAGGCTATGCCGGATCTGGCTTGCATCGCTTCGACAGATGGATATTTCAAGCGGTTGAGTTCTTCGTGGGAACGGGTGCTGGGTTACAGCCGCGATGAGTTGCTTTCGATTCCGTATCGGGAGCTTATCCATCCTGAGGATCGGAAACCTACTGAACGGGAGGTAGAGCGGCAGCTCGCGGGGTGCAAAACGGCGCATTTCGTGAACCGGTACCTGGCAAAAAATGGCAGTTATCTCTGGCTGGAGTGGAATGCTTCGCCTGCGGATGACGGGACTCTCTTTGCCGTCGCTCGCGACATTACCGCGAAACGGGAGGAGGAGCGGCAGATGCGGCTGTGGGCCGATGCGTTCCGCTATTGCGCGCACGGACTTGCAGTGGGCCAGCCGGAAACGAATACGATTTCGGCGTGCAATCCTGCTTTTGCGAAGTTGCACGAAATGAACCCGGAGGAGTTGGAAGGCCGGCATGTTCTGGATTTCTACCCTGCCGAGGTGCATCCCTACGTGCATTCGTGCATTTCACAACTGCTTGAGAAGTCTGTGGTGAGCTTCGAGACCGAACGACAGCGCATCGACGGATCGCGCTTTCCTGTGCAGATGGATCTGGTGTGCGTCTATGACGCCGACGCATTGCCGCTTTATACGATAGCTTCTGTGCAGGACATTACGGAGCGAAAACGGATGGAATCGGCCCTGAAGGCCAGTGAGGCGAAGTTCCGATCGGTTGTAGAGGCCGCTCCGGAGGGGATTTTCATACAGACGGAGGGTCGGTTCGCTTACATTAACCCGGCTGCTATGGAGATTTTCGGGGTACGGGAAGAGGATGAACTGCTTGGAAGTCTGGTAGTCGACCGGTTCCATCCGGACTACCGGGAGCTGGTTGAAGCGCGTATCAGGCAGCTGAACGAACGGCGGCTTGGCGTGGAGTCGATTGAGGAGATCATTGTGCATATGGATGGATCGCAGCTGGATGTTGAGGTTTCTGCCGTTCCATTCCTGCATAAGGGAAAATCCGGCGCTCTGGTGTTCGTGCGCAACGTGACGGAGCGGAAGAAAGCTCTGGAGGAGCGGCTGCTACTGGAAAAGCAATTTCAGCAGGCGCAGAAACTGGAGTCGATCGGAAGGCTTGCCGCGGGCGTAGCACACGACCTGAACAATCTGCTGACGCCGGTGCTGGGGTATGCGGAGATGCTTGAGGATGAGCTTTCGGAGCTGGAGGAGCCGAGGGAAGAGGTGCGTATGATCCGCCAGGCTTCGCTGAGCGCAAGGAAGCTGATATGGCAGTTGCTGGCGTTCAGCCGCTCGCAGACGCTGAAACTGGAGTCGGTGAATCTGAATGCGGTGATCGAAGGAGTCTGCAAGCTGCTGCAGAGTTGCGTGGGAAGGCCGGTGGTGATGGAGTTCTCGCTCGATGCGAAGCTGCCGCGCATCCATGCTAATGCGAGCCAGCTGGAGCAGGTTATCGTGAATCTTGCTATGAATGCCCGCGATGCCATGCCTTCCGGGGGTACGTTGCGCATTTCGACCTCGGTCGTTGTTTTGCAGGAGCCGTTGGGGTGCATGTCTGCGGGGCGTTATGCGGCTCTGGATGTAGCCGATACGGGGGAAGGGATAACAGCGGAGGATCTTCCGCGGATTTTCGATCCATTTTTTACTACGAAGGAAGTTGGCAAGGGAACGGGTCTCGGGCTGTCGAGCGTGTACGGAATCGTCAAGCAGCACCAGGGGAGCATAAAGGCGACAAGCGAGCCGGGCAAAGGCTGTACGTTCAGAGTGCTGCTGCCGGGAAAGAATGTGGGCTGAAGATTGTGGGCGGTGGGCAGGAAGTCGGTATTCAGTAGCCGGGGGACCGGGAAGAGAGAGGGATTGAAGAGCGTGAGCCGGAAGCCCGGTAAGATTGGGTTAAGCGTTACGGGTTATGCTTTCTTGCCATTGAGCCATTGAGCCATCCAGCTATCTCGCTATCAAGCCATGAAGAGAAAAAGGTTTGCACACGGATTGGAATCGGAAGTCTGTATTCAGTAGCCGGTAGCCGGAAAACACAGGGAAGAAGTGATGAAGTGACGAGGGAAGATGGAGGAGGAAGATTTTTCCCACGGATTAACACAGATTTTCACAGATGGCGGATGAGTTGCTCAGCTTTGCTGCTCAATTCAGCCGCCGGATTATTTCGGAAATATAAGAGCGCGGTTCCCGCTGATTGAAATCGGATTTTCACGGAGGAAAAGCTGGAGACGCTTACCCTCTCGTCACTTCTTCTCTATTCACTTCTTCTCTATTCACTTCTTCCCTATTTACTTCCCATCTATTCACTTCCCCTCTATTCACCTCTTCAAGAGCGCGGTTCCCGCTGATTGAGGAAGAAGGGAAGAGGTGAATGGTGAAGAGGTGACGAGGGAGGATTGAAGAAGAAGAGTGCGGTTCCCGCGGATTGGGGATTGATTTTCACGGATTGAAAAGCTGGAGACGGTTACCCTCTCGTCACTTCTTCTCCATTCACGCGTTCCAGCTCACAGCTCACCGCCCACGCTCTCCCCTATTCACTTCTTCCCTTCTCCACTTCTTCTCCCGCGCGGAGCGCGATACTCCTTAACGCCTTTTAGCATCGACATATAACGTTATGAATCACCGGATCGTCAGGAGTGTAATCGGGTCTCGATGGGGAAAATTCCGACTCGGTGATCTCGATCGAAGCGATACAATCAACACGAAATATTTTCCATCCGTAGGTATTGAACGTATTGCTGTAACCGCCGATCTGAAAGGAACGGAGCGTTTCGATGCCGTCATTCGTGGTGCCGAGAAGAAACGGTTCGAGCAGACGATGCCCCCCTTCTCCGTGAAAAAAAACAGATATCACTCTCTTTTCTGCGATAGCCTTTTTAAGAACAGACAGCATGATCTTTAATGACTGTGGTTTTGTCAAGTACAGGGAGTTGTTTCTTTGGGGGAAACAGCCGTCAGATTTTTTAAGTTTATACGCTCTAATATAGCAATAATATAACTACCTGGTCATTATGTTCTTATTTTAACAATTTTTATCATATTTATGACAAAGCGGATTCCGCTTAGCGATGCGTTGGATTACAATATGCCGAAGCCGCGATATTCTCTGTGTTACGGCTTTGCAACATCTCCGGCTAACAGAGTTTTTTCCCCCTTTTTTATTCTATATTTTGCCGTTCAAATCTACCCCTATCGCGTTTTTCCAGGATCAAATCAAGGACGGAACCTGTAACGGGATGAACTGCCGTAACGAACAAAACCCGGCATCACGGGCACCGCGCGGGATGGAACGATGCTGGAAAAGAAATACCATAAAGAGCATGCATATTTATGTTAGCTTTGCTTATATTTCTGTTGTCTGTTACCCTTTTGTTGCAGTTACACTGCATCTAACGGACGATAAGCTTTCAAAAAGAGTACTTTCGTTATTTTTTCAGACTTCTGAAGGCAAAACGAAGAGAGGTTATGCTTTTTTGTTAACCCCCATGAACAAAAAACTGCCAAAACCATGCTGAACCCGAAACTCCTGTTACCTGTTCCGGTATTTGCCGCTGCGGCCGGTGATCTTGTTGCCGGCAGCCAATCCACCAATGCCAACACCGGTTCCTCCGGTTTGGATTTGGGTCCCATCATCGAAGCGGCTGTCTTTCCACTCATGGAGTACACCGGAATCTACTTCACTGCCTTGGCGATCTCGTTTGCAGTTATCCTTCTGCTTCGGGTACACGCCGAAAAACTCGGCCTTATTGACATGCCGGATGGTGTGCGTAAAATCCATACGGTCGCCAAACCTCTTGTGGGCGGCATCGGCATGGTGGCAGGCATCATTGTATCCATTCTCATTTTTCTGCCGCCTTCCGAATACGCAGGTCTGCTTACGGCAATACTGATGATAGCCACAGTGGGATTTTTCGACGACCGTCACGACGTCAGTTTCAAAATCCGTTTCGCCGTTCAGACCATGGCTACCATAATGGTGATGCATTTCAGCGGCGCCGTTCTGCATTCGTTCGGCAACCTTTTTGGCTTCGGCCCTATTCTGACCGGCCCGTTCGCTTACGCCCTCACCATTTTCTGCGTCGTCGGCGTCATCAACGCCATGAACATGATCGACGGCCTCGACGGTCTTGCCGGCACCATTTCGCTTATCGCATTCAGCGCATTCGGCATCCTCGCATGGCTCAACGGCCAGACCACCCTTGTGCTCACGAGCGTCGCCTTCGTCGGCTCTCTTGCGGCCTTTCTGCGATTCAACTGGTTTCCTTCGAAGCTCTTTATGGGAGACACCGGAAGCATGACGCTGGGCTTCTCTCTCGCGTTTTTCGCAATCCAGACAACCCAGATAGGCACGGCAGTATCGCCGGCTGCAGCGCTGCTTGTGCTCGCACTTCCCATTTCAGATACCATCGTGGTTATGACCAAGCGGATGATGCAAGGGAAAAGCCCATTTTATGCCGATAAAACCCATTTTCACCACGTACTGAAGGCGATGAGGCTCGACCACAGAAAAGCCGTGATCATCATGGCGACCGCAACGGCGGCTTCATCGGGCATAGCCATAGTGGGCACCATGCTCCATCTGCCGGACGCGGTACTTTTTACCATCTTCCTTTTCTGTTTTGCCGTGTACGTTATTGCCTCGTACCGCATCAAATCGATCTTCCGCGTTATCGTCAGGCTCCGCCGCCAGAGCATAGGCAACATCAACTTCGATAAAATGCTGAAGTAGGGGAAGATTGTGGGCAGTGGGTCGGTATTCAGTAGCCGGTAGCCAGGGGGCCCGGGAAGAGGTGACGAGGGAGGGAGATTGTGGGCCGTGAGTGGTGAGTAGTTGGCCGGAAGCCCGGTAAAATCGGGTTAAGCGCTATGGGTTATGCTTTCTTGCCATTGAGCCATCCAGCTATCTCGCTATCAAGCCATGAAGAGAAAAAGGTTTAAGAAAATTAAGGGACGTAAGTAAATGAGGTAAAGAAACACATCCAACCAATTTTTCCATCGGTCAACAATGCATCAACATACTGACGCCTGCCCTTGAAATACCCAGCATCCTCGCAACATCTGCATGTGACAATCCAAATTCAATCACGAACTTTTTTGCAAGCTCCCGTCTTATCGAAGAGTACTCCCGGCTCCGACAACCAGCCTGGAGTACTTCAACCGATAATCCTTTTTCAGTGCAATGCCGTTCGAGCATCTCATGGGCATCGACCTGTCTCAAGATCATCGGCACCATCTCTTTCTGTAACTCCCCAACATCTCCGAGAACCTCTTCGACAAACTCACCGCTTCCCAAAATCCGCTCATCGCTGAACTGACGCTCACCCCGCTGCCGCATCGACAACACCTCAGACCAGCCGCCTGCCGATCGCACCAGACCTCCTCCAGTCAATTCCGGCTGACGTCCAAGTTGCATCTGATCCCGAACAAACTCAACATATGCCTGCCGGGATGCCCCCGTCGTTCTGCCGAACTGTTGCAGCACATAATCCGTATCCTGCCATGTATGTTCGCCCAAACCCATGATCGCGGCATGACCGCTCCACGGATAACAATCCAGGTCTTCCATAGATGTAACCAATCGGGAGCGTAATGGATTCAGATGGATATAACTGACCAGCTTGAGAAAATAGGGCTCCTCTTCGCAGAGAATAGACTTGTACCTATTCTGAAACAGATGGCCTATTCGATGATGCCGCTTGTTGAACGATACCGAGTATCCGGTCAGCACTTTGCGCATGAATGTCGGTAATCCCGCCGAACCGCTCCGTAGCAGGAGGTGTGCATGATTTGTCATCAGCGCCCAAGCATAAATTACCGTTCCGGTTTTATCGCTTGCTTTGCCGATCCGGTTCAGAAAATCCAGACGGTCTTCATCATCAAAAACAATTGCCGTCCGCTCAATTCCCCTCACCATCACATGATGCAACGCTCCCGGCGCATCCAGTCTCGCTCCTCTCGGCATAGCGGTTCTCCTTTACATATCTCTTACCAAGAGATGCTCTTTATTAAAAATATAGGAAACGATTCTATATTTACCTCTTTTACTTACGTCCCTGATTCCGCCGAACCGCTCCGTAGCAGGAGGTGTGCATGATTTGTCATCAGCGCCCAAGCATAAATTACCGTTCCGATTTTATCGCTTGCTTTGCCGATCCGGTTCAGAAAATCCAGACGGTCTTCATCATCAAAAACAATTGCCGTCCGCTCAATTCCCCTCAACATCACATGATGCAACGCTCCCGGCGCATCCAGTCTCGCTCCTCTCGGCATAGCGGTTCTCCTTTACATATCTCTTACCAATAACTGCTCTTTATTAAAAATATAGGAAACGATTCTAATATTTACCTCTTTTACTTACGTCCCTGATTCCATAATATCTCTTACCAATAACTGCTCTTTATTAAAAATATAGGAAACGAGTCTATATTTACCTCTTTTACTTACGTCCCTGATTCCTGTTGACATGATGCAACTCTCCCGGCACATCCAGTCTCGCTCCTCTCGGCATAGCGGTTCTCCTTTACATATCTCTTACCAATAACTGCTCTTTATTAAAAATATAGGAAACGAGTCTATATTTACCTCTTTTACTTACGTCCCTGATTCCTGTTGACATGATGCAACTCTCCCGGCACATCCAGTCTCGCTCCTCTCGGCATAGCGGTTCTCCTTTACATATCTCTTACCAATAACTGCTCTTTATTAAAAATATAGGAAACGAGTCTATATTTACCTCTTTTACTTACGTCCCTGATTCCTGTTGACATGATGCAACTCTCCCGGCACATCCAGTCTCGCTCCTCTCGGCATAGCGGTTCTCCTTTACATAGCTCTTACCAATAACTGCTCTTTATTAAAAATATAGGAAACGAGTCTATATTTACCTCTTTTACTTACGTCCCTGATTCCGTCCGGTTCTGCGAGAGGCTGGGGGTGAAATTCCCCCGGCCTACTTACCCTGATTCCTGTTGATTTTCGAGGTTTTCAGCAGAAAAGATAAAGCCCTGCAAGTCATTATCTTACAGGGCTTTATGCGGGATGTGGGCGATAGAAGATTCGAACTTCTGACCTCTACCGTGTCAAGGTAGCGCTCTAACCAACTGAGCTAATCGCCCATCGTGAAGGGCAGTAAATATACGATTCCTGTTCAAAAATGCAAATGGCTTCACGACAGTTTGCCTGTTCAGGCTATTTTTTTCTTTTTGCCGTCTGCGGAGAGGTATTCCGGTGCTCCTTTGTTTTCAATGGTGTCCACGGTAATGATGCATTTGTGAACGCCTTTGAGCGAGGGCAGCTCGAACATGATGTCGATCATGACGTTTTCAAGCACCGAGCGCAAGGCTCTGGCGCCGGTTCCCCTGTCGATGGCGATGTCGACGACTTTGTCGAGCGCCTCTTCGGTGAATTCGAGTTCGACGCCGTCCATTTCGAAGAGTTTTTTGTACTGCTTGACCAGCGCGTTTTTGGGTTCGACAAGAATGTTTCGCAGCGCTTTTTCGTCAAGCGGGTCGAGCGTAGAGATGACCGGCAGTCTGCCGATGAACTCGGGGATAAGGCCGTATTCGTGAAGGTCGTCCTGGGTGACGAAGCGCAGAATTTCAGGATCGTAGCCGGTCTGCTTGTTTTTCACCCTGGAACCGAATCCCATGGAGGATTTGGAGACTCTTTTGGCGATCAGTTTGTCGAGCCCTTCGAATGCTCCGCCGCAGATGAAGAGTATGTTTTTTGTGTTGATGTTGATGAGCTGCTGCTCGGGATGCTTGCGACCACCTTTGGGCGGTACGCCTACAACCGATCCTTCGAGAATCTTGAGCAGGGCCTGCTGCACGCCTTCGCCTGAAACGTCGCGGGTGATGGAGACGTTGGCCGATTTACGTGCGATCTTGTCGATTTCATCGACGTAGATGATGCCGCGTTCAGCACGTTCGAGATCGAAATCAGAAGCGTGGAGGAGGCGGGCAAGAATGGTTTCGACGTCGTCTCCAACGTAACCGGCTTCGGTGAGCGAGGTCGCGTCGGCAATGGTGAAGGGGACTTCAAGCAGGTTGGCAAGGGTCTGTGCGAGAAGCGTTTTTCCGGTGCCGGTAGGCCCTATGAGCAGAATGTTGCTTTTTTCAATGACAACTTCATCGGATTCATGTGACCATTCCTGCGAGTCGATTCTCTTGTAGTGGTTGTAAACGGCTACGGACAGGGATTTCTTGGCTATGTCCTGACCAACGACATATTGGTCGAGCGAGGCCATAATGGCTTTAGGACTGGCTATCCTTGGCTGAAAGGGTTTTTCAGGCAGACGATCGGCCGGTTTTATGGCGCTGATCTCCTTGCGAAGGATTTCGTAGGAGGTTTTGATGCATCGATCGCAGATAAATGCTCCGGGACCGGCTACCATGCTGTTGACTTCAACGGAACTGCGTCCGCAGAACGAACAGAATACCGGTTCGTTGCCGTTTCCGGTGCGTTTTCTTCCTCTGTCGGTGTCTTTTGTTCTGGTCATTGAAATATATAATGCCTTTTCTGATTACGGTTCTCTTGTCGCTTACAATCCCATTTTTGCCAGACTGTCGAGCAGGTGCTGAATAGCCATGCTGAGTTTGGGATGATCGGCTTCGAAGTGGTTTATGGCTTCGCCGAGACGCTCGGAGATGGGCTCCTGTTCTTCGGATGTTCCGGCGCTTTTTTCGCTGAGAAGGTGCTGAATATCTTCCCGCAGGGCGGAGAGTACCGATATGGTGGTTTCATCTACGGAATCTACCTGCTCAAGCTCCTTGTGGAGATTGTTGAGCATGTCGTTCAGTTGCTGTTTTTCCATTTTTCGCGAGCCTTGTTTGAGCATCAATAAAATTCTTACAGGTATAACAACCCTCGATGATGAATCGTTTAGGGCAGAAAGGTTGCTCCCGTCAGATACCGGTCACATTCACGGGCTGCCGCACGGCCTTCATTGATTGCCCAGACGACAAGGCTCTGTCCGCGGCGGGCGTCGCCGGCAGCAAAAATGCCCTGTTTGTTTGTTTTGCATGTGTTTTCGTCAGCTTTGATGTTGCCGCGCGCATCCTGGATGACCTGTAGCTGCTGGAGCAGATTTTCTTCCGGTCCGACAAAACCCATGGCAAGCAGGACAAGCTGAGCCGGCAGAATCTCTTCTGTTCCGGAAACCGGACGGGGGACGAAACGACCTTCGTCCATGACCCATTCTACCTGTGAAACCTCGACGGAGGCGAGCGCACCGCTATCCGAACCGAGAAATTTCTTGGTCATCATACAGTAACGACGGGGATCACTTCCCTGCACTGCTTCAGCCTCTTCCTGACCGTAATCAACCTTGAAGGTTTTGGGCCATTCCGGCCACGGATTGTCGGGCTGTCTCTCAAGAGAGGGTTTAGGCATGATCTCAAGCTGGATGACGCTTTTGCATCCCTGACGAAGCGAGGTGGCTACGCAGTCCGTGCCGGTATCGCCGCCACCGATGACGATGACCTCTTTTCCGGCCGCCGAGAGCACTGGTTCAGTTCCTTCAAGAAGGGCTTTCGTGCTGGAGCGGAGAAAGTCCATGGCAAAGTGCACCCCTGAGTGATTGCGCCCTTCTACGGCAAGATCCCGCGGCTTCGTGGCTCCGGTACAGAGAACGACGGCGTCGAACTCTTCGAGCAGTTTTTCGGCAGGGTAATCGGTACCGACCTCGGTGGAGGTCATGAAGGTGATCCCTTCGGCTTTCATGATATCGATTCGGCGTTCAATAACCGTTTTTTTATCGAGTTTCATGTTGGGAATGCCGTACATCATGAGCCCCCCGACACGATCGTCACGCTCGAACAGGGTAACACCATGACCGGCTTTGTTGAGCTGGTCGGCGCAGGCGAGTCCTGCAGGGCCGGAACCGATAACCGCTACCCGTTTTCCGGTACGGCAGGCTATCGCTTTGGGCGTAACCCAGCCTTCGGCGAAGGCGTGCTCGATTATCGAGCATTCGATGTTCTTGATGGTGACCGCCGGCTCGATAATGCCAAGCACGCACGACCCCTCGCATGGAGCGGGACAGACTCTTCCGGTAAACTCCGGAAAGTTGTTGGTTTTCATTAGCCTGTCGTATGCTTCGCGCCAGAACCCTTTGTAGATGTAGTCGTTCCACTCGGGAATCAGGTTATGAATCGGACATCCGCTGGCCATGCCGCTGAGAAGGAAGCCGGTATGGCAGTATGGAGTTCCGCAATCCATACAGCGGGCGCCCTGTTTCTGCAGATCACCCTCGGGCATCTCCTCGTGGAACTCATTCCAGTCCTTTATCCTCTCCAGAGGTTCCCTGTCGGATGGAAGGGCTCTCCGGAACTCCATAAATCCTTTTACTTTTCCCATAACTCTCTTTTAATGCTTTTCCGAAGCAGTGCCGCCGCATGCCCGGGGTTAGTTTCCTGATACGCGTGATGGATCGTGAATATTCTTTTCAAATGCCGCCATAACGGCTTCGGCACCGGTCAATCCGGCATTTTCAACCTCTTTCATTGCCTCCATGGCCCGTTTGTAATCGTTTGGCAACACCTTGATGAACGTTGCCTTCGCTGTGCTCCATGCATCGAGAATACGCTCTCCGAGCGCGCTGGCAGTCAGCGCCACATGCTTTTCGATCGTAGCCTTCAATTCGACAAGTTCCAGAGGGTCGTCAACCGGGTAGAGCGCGACCATGTCGCGGTTGCAGTTTTCGGCGAACGTTCCGTCCTGGTCGAGGATGTAGGCAACGCCTCCCGACATGCCGGCGGCAAAGTTCCGTCCGGTTTTTCCGAGAATGACCACCGTGCCTCCGGTCATGTATTCGCAGCCGTGGTCGCCGATGGCTTCGACAACCGCCTTGAGACCGCTGTTGCGGACGCAGAAGCGTTCGCCGGCCATACCTCTGATGTAGGCCTCGCCGGATGTCGCGCCGTAGAAACCGACGTTGCCGACGATGATGTTATCTTCGGGTACGAAGGTTGCTGTTCGCGGAGGATAGACCACGATTTTTCCGCCGGAGAGTCCCTTGCCGACATAGTCGTTGGCATCGCCTTCGAGTTCGAGGGTCATGCCTTTGGGAATGAAGGCTCCGAAGCTCTGACCGGCCGAACCGAAAAATTTGAGGTGAATGGTATCGTCAGGCAGACCTTTAGCTCCATATGCCCTGGTCACTTCGTAACCGGTTATGGTACCGACTACCCTGTTGGTATTGCTGATGGCAAGCGTACTGCTGACCTTTTCGCCCCGCTTGAGAGCCGGTTCGCAGATGGTAAGCAGTTCCTTGAGATCGAGGCTCTCTTCAAGCCCGTGTTCCTGTTCGAGAGTGCAGTAACGCGGTTCGAATTCCCCTGCTTCGGCGTGGTAGAGAATTTTGGAGAGATCGACGCCCTGGGCTTTCCAGTGGTCGATGGTTTTCTTCATTCCGAGCAGTTCGGTTCTTCCGACCAGTTCGTTCAGTGTACGCACCCCGAGCAGGGACATGTATTCACGAACGCCTTCGGCAAGGAAGCGCATGAAGTTCACTACGTGTTCGGGCTTTCCTTTGAAGTTTTTGCGAAGCTCGGGATTCTGGGTAGCAACGCCTACCGCGCAGGAGTCGTCCTGGCAGCAGCGCATCATGACGCAGCCCATGACAACGAGGGTCGTCGTTGCAAAACCGAACTCCTCCGCTCCGAGCAAGGCTGCTATAACGATGTCGCGGGCGGTTTTCAGCTGACCGTCTGCCTCTACGGTAATTCTGCTGCGCAGGTTGTTGAGCAGGAGTGTCTGATGCGCTTCGGCAAGGCCAAGCTCCCAGGGCATTCCGGCATGCATGATACTCGATATGGGAGATGCGCCGGTACCGCCGTCGTGACCGCTGATGAGCACGACGTCTGCGTGGGCTTTTGCCACTCCGGCCGCAATCGTGCCGACGCCGACCGTGGAGACCAGCTTGACATTGATGCGAGCTTCACGATTGGCATTCTTAAGGTCGTGAATAAGCTGCGCAAGATCCTCGATCGAGTAGATGTCGTGATGCGGTGGCGGAGAAATCAGACCTACTCCGGGCGTGGAATGACGGACTTTCGCAACCCAGGGGTAAACCTTTGTGCCGGGCAGCTGACCGCCCTCTCCGGGTTTTGCGCCCTGGGCCATCTTGATCTGGATCTCTTTTGCATTGGTGAGGTATTCGCTGGTAACGCCGAAACGTCCCGAGGCGACCTGCTTGATGGCCGACATCCTGGAATCGCCGTTTGCATCGGGAATAAAACGGGCAGGATCTTCGCCGCCCTCGCCGGTATTGCTTTTTCCGCCTATACGGTTCATGGCGACAGCAAGGGTTTCGTGCGCTTCCTGACTGATGGAACCGTAGGACATCGCGCCGGTTTTAAACCGTTTCAGAATATTCTCAACCGGCTCCACTTCTTCAAGCGGAACGGGATGACTGGATAATTTGATATCCATGAGCCCTCTGATCGTGCAGAGATTTTCACTCTGGTCGTCTATAAGGGCTTCATATTTTTTGAACAGCCTGTAGTCAGCCATTCTGCAGGAGTGCTGCAGAAGATGGATTGCCTCGGGGCTGAAGAGATGGTACTCTCCGCTGTGACGCCATTTGCGCTCTCCCCCGGCTTCAAGACCCCGGTCAACTTTGTTGCCCGATGGGGGAAAGACCAATTCGTGCCGTTTGCGGACCTCTTCGGCAACCATATCGAGACCGATTCCTTCGATTCTGGTCGGCGTGCGGGTGAAATAGGCGTCAACAAGCTGGCTGTTGAGACCGACCGCTTCGAAAATCTGCGACCCCCGATAGCTCTGGATGGTGGAAATACCCATCTTGGCCATGGTTTTCACGATACCTTTCACCGCGGCCTTTATGTAGTTTTTAACTGCGGTTTTTTCGTCGATCGTGATCTGGCCGGAACCAACGAGCGAACGGATAGTCTCGAACGCCATGTAGGGATTGACAGCTCCCGCGCCGTAACCGATGATCATGGCGAAATGATGAACCGCTCTCGGTTCGGCAGATTCGAGCACAAGACCGACCTTCGTACGAAGCCCGGCATTGATGAGAAAGTTATGCAGACCGGAAACTGCGAGCAGAGCGGGCAACGGAGCCCGATCGTTTTCGATCTCTCCCTTGTCTGAAATAATGATGATGTTGACTCCCGTCGCAATAGCCTGCTCCGATTGACGGTAAAGATCCTGCATGGCGCGCTCGATGCCCTTGCCTCCCTTTGCGACATCATAGAATATGGGCAGGGTTACGGCTCTGAATCCGGGTCTGTCGATACCGCGTATTTTCTCCAGATCTGCGTTGGAAAGCACAGGATAGGGCAGACGCAGCCTGCGGCAGTTCAACTCTTCGGAATCGAGCAGGTTCCCCTCGGTTCCGAGCATGACGGTTGTCGAGGTGATGATCTCCTCTCTGAGCGAATCGATCGGAGGATTGGTGACCTGCGCGAAAAGCTGTTTGAAATAGTCGTAGAGCAGCTTCGGCTTATTGGAAAGCACGGCAAGCGGCGTGTCGTTGCCCATGGAGCCGACAAGCTCCACTCCGTTGCGGGACATGGGCATGATCTGAAGCGAAATATCCTCCTGGGTGTAGCCGAACACCTTCTGACGGGCGGTAAGACTGTACTTGTCTTCGTCCGGGTTTTTCATGAGCGGATGATCAGGAAGGGTTTCCAGATCGATCATGTTCCGCGTTATCCAGTCGCCGTAGGGTTCCGCCGAAGCGACCGTGCGCTTGATCTCTTCATCGGAAATGATGCGGCCTTCGGCCGTATCGACAAGGAACATGCGACCGGGCTGCAGGCGGTCTTTTCTGAGTATGCGCTCGGGCTCGATGTCCAGAACGCCAACTTCTGAAGCCATGATGACCAGATCGTCCTTGGTGATGTAGTAGCGCGACGGGCGCAGTCCGTTGCGGTCAAGCACGGCGCCGATCTGGGTGCCGTCGGTAAAGGCGACCGATGCGGGACCGTCCCAGGGCTCCATCAGACAGCTGTGATATTCGTAAAAAGACTTTTTTTCGGGCTCCATGCTCCTGTTGCCCGCCCAGGGCTCGGGAATGATCATCATTGCGGCATGAGCAAGCGAGCGGCCGGAGAGAACAAGAAATTCGAATACGTTGTCGAGAATGCCGGAGTCGCTTCCATCTTCCAGAATAACCGGTTTGATATCTTCGATGGCGTCGCCGAACACCCTGGAGAGAATATTCTTCTCCCTGGCCTTCATCCAGTTGACGTTGCCCCTGAGCGTGTTGATCTCGCCGTTATGGCTGAGAAAGCGGTATGGATGAGCCCGATCCCAGCTCGGGAAGGTATTGGTGCTGAAACGCGAATGTACCATGGCGATGGCGCTTTCCATATCCTGATCGTGCAGCTCGGGATAATAGGCCCCTACCTGCTCGGGAAGCAGCATGCCCTTATAGACAATGGTTTTGCAGGAGAGACTCGAAATATAGAAATAGCTGCTGCCGAGAACGCCTGCGGTGTATTTGACCCGCTTGGTGATTCTGCGACGAATGATATACAGCTTTCTTTCAAACTCGATTTCCGAAGCCACATCCTTTCCGCGTCCGACAAAAAGTTGTTTGACGACCGGCTCTTCCGATCTTGCTGTCTGACCAAGCGATTCGTTCTCGGTGGGCACCTTTCTGAACCCGAGAAACTTCTGTCCCTCCGCCTGGATCATCTGACGGCAGATATCCTCGATAGCCCTGCGCTGCGAAATGTCCGGCGGCAGAAAAACCATGCCGACGCCGTAGTGTTTCTCTGGCGGCAGTTCGATATTGCGTTCCGCACAGACCCTGCGAAGGAACTTGTCGGGAACCTGCAGAAGAATACCCGCACCGTCTCCGGTGTTTTTTTCGCATCCGCAGGCACCGCGGTGCTTGAGATTTTCGTTGATCTGCAGGCCCTGTTCGACAATTGCGTGAGACTTGACTCCTTTGATGTGAGCGACAAATCCCACTCCGCAGGCATCATGCTCGAACTGAGGATCGTATAGCCCCGAATGTAGCTTAGCATTCATATTTTCAGGCACAACTCATCTATAAAGTTTCAAAAAAAAGGCCATATATTGAATTAAAGTGCAGAATATAAGGTTTTTTTCAATAATAACGTTCCTCAAAAACCCCATGCGTCCGGCACCGGCACACTATGCTTTCGCCTGCCCGGCAACAGCCTGAACGGCCTGTTTTATCGCTTCCTGATCGCCCAGGTAATAGCTTCCGAGCGGTTTCAGATCGTCGTCGAGTTCATAGACCAGAGGAATTCCTGTCGGGATGTTGAGACCGACAATATCTTCCTCGGAAATGTTGTCGAGGTATTTGACCAGCGCGCGAAGCGAATTGCCGTGAGCGACGATAAGCACTTTTCTGCCTTTACGGATTTCCGGCTCGATGGTGTCGCGCCAGATCGGGAGAAAACGCTCTACGGTGTCTTTAAGACACTCGGAAAGAGGAATTTCGGCCTCACTGAGTTCCGCATACCGACGATCGGTGCCGGGATAGCGCTCATCATCCTTTTCGAGTACCGGAGGCGGCGTGTCGTAGCTTCTTCTCCAGACAAGCACCTGCTCTTCGCCGTATTTACGGGATGTTTCGGATTTGTTCAACCCCTGCAGCGCACCGTAGTGACGTTCGTTGAGCCTCCAGCTTTTCACGACCGGTATCCACATGAGATCCAGAACGTCAAGGGCGTTCCAGAGTGTCCTTATGGCTCTCTTCAGAACCGAGGTATAGGCTATGTCAAAGGTCAGACCGGCCTCTTTTATTGCCCGGCCTGCGTTCGAAGCCTCGATTCTGCCGTTGTCCGTAAGATCGATGTCATGCCAGCCGGTAAAACGATTTTCCAGATTCCACTGGCTTTCGCCATGGCGCAATAAAACAAGTTTTATCATAACGATTCCCCTTTGATCAGGATAGTTGCATTGATGGGCGATATTTTCCCCCGTACCGGGTATTCAGGCCTGTCAATTTACTATTCTCTCTTCCCTTTCTCAAACAGCATGAAAGAGTCCTTAACAAAAATTGTCCTGTATCGCATACGTCCTGCAGGGCGATCAGGAAATCCGCAGGTCGAAAACAGCGGTTTTCAGGCTCTGAAGCATGCCGGGCGGCTACCGGGAGCATGTGAAGAAAATCCTTTGCCAACAGGCTTTCGGAGACAATTCGACACTCTTTTGAAGCACGAAATTCCTGAAGTTGAGCGTCGGAGGGCTTTTTGTACGTTTTGAGTGTAGATTTATAGAATGAAATATTCTATCTTAAATAATTTTTGGCGTCGGGCGGGCCGTTATCTTCTGCGGCAAGCCAGCTGTCCCGGAAAAACCTCTCGGGATGGTTAATGCTTTTACATTGGAATACACAGACAATGATCGTAGACAATTTCAGGTTACAATTAGGCGGAAAAGAGTTTATTCCGATCGTTATCGGCGGTATGGGAGTAAACATATCGACAACTGAACTTGCCCTTGCGGCAGAGAAACTCGGAGGCGTCGGCCATATCTCGGATGCCGAGGTTTGTTACGTATGCGACCAGACTTTCAGCTCCTCGTACGTTTCGCGAAAAAGAAAAAGGTACGCCGCCTATGCCAATAATCCCGACAAGTCTGCGGTACTTTTCGATCTTGAAGAGGTTGCCGAAGCCCAGAAAAGATATATCGAGCACACCGTTTCGCAGAAAACCGGAAAGGGCGCGATTTTTCTGAACTGCATGGAAAAACTGACCATGAACAATGCGTCAGAAACCCTGAAGGTAAGACTTTCGGCCGCTCTGGATGCGGGCATCGACGGCCTGACACTTGCCGCAGGCCTCAATCTGCGAACGCTCGATCTCATTCAGGATCATCCCCGGTTCCGCGACGCACAGATAGGAATCATCATTTCGTCGGTCAGGGCGCTGGCGATATTCCTGAAACGGGCAGTCCGTCTCAACCGGCTTCCGGATTATATTATCGTCGAAGGGCCTCTGGCAGGCGGACATCTGGGATTCGGTCCGCTCGACTGGCACACCTTCGATCTGAAAACCATCGTAACGGAAGTGCTCGACTTCCTGAAAAAAGAAAACCTTGCCATTCCGGTAATTCCTGCGGGAGGAATCTTTACCGGTACGGATGCGGCAGATTACCTCACCATGGGAGCTTCCGCGGTTCAGGTTGCCACCCGTTTTGCCATTTCGAGGGAGGCTGGCCTGCCTTCTCCGGTAAAACAGGAGTACATCAATGCCGAAGAGAAAGATATCGTGGTGAACATGGCATCGACGACCGGCTACCCGATGCGAATGCTGGTAAACTCGCCGACACTGTCCTACAACATTAAACCGAACTGCGAAGGGCTCGGCTATCTGCTGGAAAACGGCGGGAAATGCTCCTATATCGACGCTTACTACAAAGCGCTCGAAACGAAAAAACCCGGAGAGAAGCTCACTCCTGTCGAAAAAACATGTCTCTGTACCGGCATGGCCCGCTACGACTGCTGGACATGCGGCCACATGACCTACCGCCTCAAGGATACCACAATCAGACTTGCCGATGGTTCATGGCTGCTCCCTTCGGCCGAACATATTTTTCTTGACTACCAGTTCAGCAAAGATCATCAGATCAGATTGCCGGAACCCGGGAAAAGCGTATAAGCGATTTTTTCTTTACATTACCTGAAAGAAGCTCCTGACAATCAGAAGTCTCAATAACAGACAATCAGGCTTCGGGTATGAAAAAAAAAGCCGTACTATTTTTCACTGCGGCGTTGTCCGCCGCCGTGCTGCTTGCCGCAGTTATCACCGTCAACCAGCTTGCCGCCTTCAGCGCACTGCTTGCGGGTTTGCATCCATATGCAGGGTATGCGTTTCTCTCGATCGCGTCGATACTTATTTTGTCGGCCCTGATAACGGGTATCGTTTTTTTTTCTTCTCCTTCCAGACCGGAACTTCCTCTGAATGAAACTGCAAAACAGTTTTCAGCATATCTTGCATATTTGGCAAAAACCGTTCCCGCACACTCCATGCACCCTGAACCGCTCCGCAGGGAGAAGGATCTTCGATGGCTCCGCGCCAATCTGAAACTGCTCGAGGTCGATGCGCTGAACGCTACGAAACAGATCGCGACAAAGAATTTTTTTGTCGGAGCTTTTGCGCAAAATACCTCGTACGGCACAACGACCTCCCTCATGAACATTCTGAAAGTGGTCTGGAACACATACAGAATCCATCACAGAACCCTGCATGCCATGGAGTTCGTCTCTCTGGTGCGGTCGGTTTATGCCTGTCTGCCTCTGTCCGACTTCAAAAAAGAGGATATACCGGCACATATCAAACCGATCATACAGTCTTCGTTCAGCAATACGCTTTCGTCGCTTCTGCCGGGAGGCAACCTGCTGACGCCGTTTTTCATGAACCTGTTCATGGCAGGCGCAACCAATACCTATCTGACCTGTCTGGCCGGCATCATAACCATCAGGCAGAGCCAGATGATTTCGGAGGAGGACCGAAGGGATATCATTCAGCAGAGCATGTTCGAGGCTTCGTTCATGCTCAAGGAAATCGTCAGGGAGTGCAATCCCGTGCTTTCGGTCACCATCAGCAACGCCGTAAAGAAAGCAGGCATCGAAAGCCTTGATACCGTTCAGCCCCCGAATGTGGGCAACAATATCGCCCAGGACATCGTCTCCCACCTGGCAAGCTCCCTGAAGCATATCATCCGCGAAAACATCTCGGTAGAAAAGGGCTCGGAGCAGTAGGTATTCGGTAGACGGTAGATTGTGGGCGGTGAGCGGTGGGCTGGAAGTCGGTATTCAGTAGCCGGTAGCCAGTAGACGGTAGACAGTAGTCAGTAGCTGGAGATGAGGAGTATCGCTTCGCGGTAGAAGAGAGGTTTCAGTGCGTTTCAGGGGACGCTCCTTATTATTGTTACATTTTTGGGAAGGAAGATCGTTGAAGAATGTGGGCGGTTGGCGGGAAAAGATGTCAGGCTCGCAAGCTATCCCGCCAAAAAGCACTCAGAATTGATTGCCTGCCTGCCCGGCATTTTCCGCGTTCTGCAATAATACAAAGGTTTTCCTGCCCCACCAGAGCCATATTTTCAGGGTATCGAGGTCGGTGCCGTTGATTTCGGATATCTCGTGCTGCGTCATGCCGAACATGTCGGCAAGAACCACCGCAAGCTTGATGTCGTCGTAATACCGGCCGGTGGAATCGTCCTGCAGGTCGTGCGCTCTGCTGCAGCCCGTCTCCATAAAGCAGGAAAAAAGGTCGATGCTGAAATTGCTGAAGTAGTATGCCCTGAACCGCTTGAGCAGTTCGTTCAGGGTGGTGTCGGCAACGACGTCACGATAGGTCCAGACCACAAGCTCCCTGGCCAGTATTTTTGAACCGGTCATCCACAGGGCGGTACGGTATAGCGTCTCCTGCAAGTCGAATACCGTTCTGCATGGCTCGCCCATATAACCTCCTTCGTTTGTGTGGTTATAATCGACAGATACAGAAATAAAAGGAATAGGATGAGTAATTTTGAGCGTATTCAAAAATAAAATATCCGCAATTAGCATCATATTTGAAAAGTAAAAAACTTACTTCGTAATTCAAAGAATTACCGACGGCGCAACTCCGAAAAAAAATCGCGAAGCAGTTCGGAACATTTGTTTTCCATGATGCCGCCGATCACTTCCGGCTGGTGGTTGAGTTCCCTGCATCCTGTTATGTTCAGCACCGTACCCGAGGCGCCCATTTTCGGATCATAGGCCCCGAAAATGACTCGCCCGACCTTTGCGTTGACGATTGCCCCGGCACACATGGGGCAGGGTTCCATGGTTACGGCCAGCGTACATCCGTCGAGGTATTTGTTGCCGAGCGTGGCCATGGCCGAGGTGAGCGCGATCATCTCGGCGTGCGCAGTGGCGTCCGACAACGCTTCAACCTGATTGTGTCCTTTGCCGGCAATATTGCCGTTACTGTCGAAAACGACTGCCCCTACGGGGACTTCTTTTTTTTCGAAGGCTTTCAACGCTTCCCGGAAGGCCTGTTCCATATAAAAGTTCAGATTGTGCATACTTAAGAGCTTGAAACTTTAGTAAAAGGGTAAAATTTGCTATAATGAGGTTTACTTATCCCCATTTTCTTTGGCTTTTGCAGCCGATGCCGTATTAACCATACAACAGTTACCTGTAGTAATATGAACATTCATGAATATCAAGGCAAAGATATCCTGAAAAAATTCGGGGTCAGCGTGCCGAGAGGTATTGTGGCTTTTTCGCCTGATGAGGCAAAGCAGGCCGCCCAGCAGCTTTTTGAGGAACAGAGCAGCCCGGTTGTCGTTGTCAAGGCACAGATTCATGCCGGAGGGCGGGGAAAGGCAGGGGGCGTTAAACTCGCGAAGTCTCCCGACGAGGCTCTTGAAATTGCACGCCAGCTGCTCGGCGCAACCCTTGTTACGCATCAGACAGGTCCGGAGGGAAAACAGGTAAGCCGACTGCTGGTGGAAGAGGGCATGAACATCGACCGCGAGTTCTATGTGGGCATCACCCTTGACCGTTCCACATCGAGAAATGTGCTGATGGTTTCAACCGAAGGCGGCATGGAGATCGAAAAGGTCGCCGAAGAGACTCCCGACAAGCTCCTGAAAATCCAGGTCGATCCTCTCTATGGCCTGCAGGGGTTCCAGGCACGCGAAGCGGCATTTTTCCTTGGCCTCGAGGGCGAACAGTTCAGAAACGCAGTATCGTTCATCAGTGCGCTTTACAGAGCCTATATGACCATCGACGCTTCTCTGGCCGAAATCAATCCGCTTGTCGTTACCAAAGAAGGACGGGTGCTGGCTCTCGATGCTAAAATCAATTTCGACGGGAACGCGCTTTTCCGTCACAAGGATTTTCTCGAGCTGCGCGACACGAACGAAGAAGATCCGTTCGAAGTGGAAGCTTCGAAATCAAACCTGAACTACGTCCGCCTTGACGGAAACGTCGGTTGCATGGTCAACGGCGCCGGCCTTGCCATGGCGACCATGGACATGATTCAGCTCGCAGGCGGAAGACCCGCAAACTTCCTCGACGTAGGCGGTGGAGCGAGTCCGGAAACCGTTGAGGAGGGCTTTAAAATTATTTTGAGCGACAAGAATGTCAGAGCGATTCTCGTCAATATCTTCGGTGGAATCGTCCGTTGCGACCGCGTTGCCGGCGGCATTATACAGGCCGCTCAGAAAATCGGACTTAACCTTCCGGTGATTGTTCGCCTCGAGGGTACCAATGCGGAAATCGCCCAGAAGATGCTCGATGAATCCGGGTTGAACCTGATTGCCGCAAACGGCCTGCACGATGCAGCCGCAAAAGTCAACCAGGCGCTTGCCGCCGGCTGATCGACAGCAAGCTGACCGAAACCCCGCACATCCGGAACAGAGAAAACCCTGCATGAACGACTCATGCAGGGTTTTCCGTTTTATCCTGAATTCCCGGAGAATTATAACGATGCGGGGTCAAGGACGGGAGTATCGTGCCTCGGGGAGGTTGATCGGTAGCAGAAAATACTCTGATGAAGAGGGGGAGTTGCCCACGAATTACACGAATTTGCACGAAAGGAAATTGGCAGTTGGTTTTCTCTGGCTTCGCCGATAAAAACAACTGCCGGGGTTTCGATTAAGAGACAAATTGGTATGTCCTGCTATAGAAAAGCGATGGGCGGTGGGCTGGAAGTCGGTATTCAGTAGCCGGTAGTCGAGGGGGATTGTGTGCGGTGAGCGGTGAGCGGTGAACGGTGAACGGTGAACGGTGAGCGGTGTGCGGTGTGCGGTGGGCGGTGGGCGGTGAGCGGTGGGCGGTGTGCGGTGGGCGGTGAGCGGTGGGCGGTGTGCGGTGGGCGGTGAGCGGTGGGCGGTATTCAGTAGCCGGTAGCCGGTAGTCGAGGGGGATTGTGAGCGGTGGGCGGTGGGCTGGAAGTCGAGGGGGATTGTGAGCGGTGGGCTGGAAGTCGGTATTCAGTAGCCGCTAGCCGGTAGTCGAGGGGGATTGTGAGCGGTGGGCGGTGGGCTGGAAGTCGGTATTCAGTAGCCGGTAGTCGAGGGGGATTGTGTGCGGTGAACGGTGAACGGTGGGCGGTGGGCTGGAAGTCGGTATTCAGTAGCCGGTAGTCGAGGGGGATTGTGAACGGTGAGCTGGCTGGCTTGATGGCGGGAGATGAGAAGTATCGTTCGCTCTGCGAACGGGAGTATCTCTCGCTGACGCATTGAGGGAGTATCATTCATTACGCGAATGGGAGTATCGCTTCGCGGGATAAGAATTTCTCTTTCTTCAACTCCTCACTCCGGGGCGGCGAGCCGCGCAATACTCCCGCGAAGCGATACTCCTTTCCACACGGTATTCTTCCATAAAAAAAAACAGCGAAGAGCCCTACTCACGCTCTTCGCTGTACCAATCAGTAATCAGACAGATTTTAACCTTCCATCCCGTATCCTGTTATCAGTTCATCGTCATAACGTACATAACTCGTCGTATCATGAAAACCTGACTGACTACCGACAGTATCCAACACAACACATAACCTAAGGGTGAAAACACAAAAACCACTTTTTCATGCTCTCATCAGATAGGACGGCATCCTTCAGGATTCCTTGCGCATAAATTTATTTTTTTTTAAAAAAATTCGTGTCCCATGCTATTCGTAGCGCAAGGCTTCAACCGGATTGAGTTCCGACGCTTTCCTGGCCGGCCAGAGACCGAAAAAAAGGCCGGTGATGACAGAAAATACCGTAGCGAGCACGATAGAGAATATCGAGGTTTTGACCGCCCATCCGGCAAATAACGAGAGCAACAGCGATACTCCGATACCGGTCATGATTCCTATAACTCCTCCGCTGATGGTCAAACCGACGGACTCCACGAGAAACTGCAGCATGATATCGTTTTTTCTTGCGCCGATGGCTTTTCTGAGACCGATTTCGCGGGTACGCTCGGTTACCGAAACGAGCATGATGTTCATGATGCCGATTCCTCCGACCAGAAGGGATATTGCCGCAATCGAACCGAGCAGCATGCTCATGGTCTCAGTGGTGCTGGTGAGCATTTTCTGAATTTCGGTCATGTCGCGGATGTTGAAGGTGTCGTCGTCGGCATGCAACCGGTGACGCTTGCGAATCAACTCGCTGATTGTGTTTTTTGTCAGCTCGATGTCTGAGGCCTGCCTTGCTTCAACAAAGATGCCGCTGAGGTAATCCTTGCCGAGTACCCGGTACATGGCGGTCGTGAGGGGAATGATCACGGTATCATCCTCGTCCCTGGGACCGGAAAAACCTTTTACCGGAGCGATGCCGATAACCTTGAAATTAATTCTGTTGATTTTGATTGTCCGTCCGATCGGATTGCCGGTTCCGAAAAGCTCCTTGGCGACCGTTACGCCTATAATAGCGACCTTTTCGCGCTTCTGCAGCTCCTCACGGCTGAACCACCGCCCGATTGTCGGTATGGCTGATCGCATGACGCCGTAATCATAGCCAGCCCCTTCAAGGTTGGTGCTCCAGTTTTTGTTTTCATAAACAGCCTGGCCGCTTCCGCTTACCACTCCTGTAGCATTTTTTACCAGTGAACCGAGAGATGCGATAGCCTCGACGTCTTTGACGGTAAAACGGGTAACCGCTCCTGCGCCGACTGCAGCACCCCTGATTTTCGCCGATCCTCCCCTTATGGAGAGCAGGTTCGAACCCATGGATTTGAGCTGTTGCTGCATGGCGACTTTGGCTCCTTCGCCGAGGGCCATCATGGCGATCACCGAGGCTACACCGACAAGAATTCCGAGAACCGAAAGAAGGGAGCGTACCTTGTTGGAAAGAATCGACTGAAACGCCTGAGCCATGAACCCGGCGAAACGCCCGGACTGCAGCAGGGTCCGCCTGCCCCCTGCATGAAGGTCGAAGCGGGGATTTTCGGCAGGAACGGAGCTGCGTTCAGGCCCTTCTCTGCGTTCGTCGGCAACAATAACCCCGTCTCGCATGGTAATCACTCTTTGGGCATAGGCCGCGATGTCGATCTCGTGGGTAACCATTATGATGGTTTTCCCCTGCTCGTGAAGCCCTTTGAGTATTTTCATGATCTCGTACGAATTTTTCGTATCGAGGTTTCCTGTCGGCTCATCGGCAAAAATGATCAGCGGATCACGAACAAGAGCCCTGGCTATGGCGACCCGCTGCTGTTCGCCTCCGGAAAGCTGGTTCGGCGTGTGATCGATCCTTTTTTCAAGCCCCACAAGAGCAAGGCGCCTGGCCGCCTCCTGACGGAAATCTCCTTTGAGGCCGCTGTAGATGTGCGGCAGCCTGACATTGTCCACGATGGTCATCCGCCGGAGCAGATGGAACTGCTGAAAGACAAAGCCGGCGACATTATTGCGCAAGCCTGCCTGCTCGTCTTCGGAGAGCGTATTGACGTTATTGCCGAGAATCCTGTATTCTCCCTTGTCGGGGTTGTCGAGCAGACCGAGAATGTGAAGCAGCGACGATTTTCCCGAACCCGAAGCACCCATTATCGCAATGAATTCTCCCTGCTCAACCGTAAGCGAGACGCCTCTCAGGGCATGTACCGTGCTTTCGCCGATGCGGTATGTCCGTTGGACATCAAGAAGTTCAAGTATGGGTCTCATTGTTTTCTTCTGTTCCGCTGAGGCATAAAGGGGTTTGAGCCTCCGTTGTTTTCCGGAAGGGCAAACGATGTATCCTGAACCAGCACGACATCGTTCGCTCTGAGGCCGTGAAGTATCTCGATATTGGTATCGTCCTGCATGCCGGTTTCAACCGTTTTATAGATCACGCCGTCTTTAGCGGCGAGGCTTTTCTGCCGCACCACGGTTTTGCCTTTTCTGCTCTGAAGAGCGCTTGATGGCAGAAGCAGCGCATTGTTTTTTTCACTGACTATGATGTCGATATTGGCGCTCATGCCTGAACGGAAGACGTCGGGAATGGTTTCGGGAATAACATCGACATAGTAGATGTTCACGTTATTCTGTAAATGAGACTCGTAATAGATGTGTTCGACCACTCCTTTCACCTTGATTTCAGGGTAGGCGTCAAGCCCGATCACCGCGTTCTGTCCGATTTTTACGCGTCCGATATCGGTTTCGTCGACGTATGCCTTGACGATAAGCCGGTCGGAGAGAACGAACAGCGAGTCGCTGGTGGTTACCGTCTGGCCCGGCTCGATGCTTCGGACAATGACCTGTCCATTGATCGGAGCGATGACGGAGGTTTCGCGATAAACGTTTTTCCAGTAGGAGAGCTCTTTGTCACCCTGCAGTTTTGCCGCGTCAAGAAGAGCGGCACGCTCGGTCGAACTGAGCAGGGCAAGTACCTGGCCTTTGCGAACAAGCTGCCCTTCTTCAACATGAATCTCCTCGATCCTTCCGGAAATCGAGGACTGTATCTTAAGGCGGTTGCGCGGTTCGACAACTCCCGTCGTCGAGACTCCGGATCTGATATAGCCTTTTTCGACACGGATTTCCGTAAAATTCTGTTTTTCCGGTCCTCCGCCACGAAAGAGAAAAAATGCGACAACTCCTGTAACAAGAAGTACCGCCGCTCCTCCGAAAACCATCTTACTTCTGCTGATCATCGAGCCTTCCCCCTTTTGCCTTAACCCATTGAGCCTCGGCAATCAAAAGATCTGCTCCGGCATTGAGAAATTCCTTTTTTGCACTCACAAGATTGTCTTCGATAATGACCCAGTCGTTGAAGGAGATCAGCCCGTTCGAATACTGGGCGTTGGCAATAGTTGCCCGCTCAACGGCAGCTTCGAGAAATTTTCTCCGCACTGCGACATACTGACGGGCATCCAGAAAATTCTTCCAGCTCTCTTCGAGCATATCGAACACCTGAAGATAGCCGCTTTTCTCTTCGGCATTCTGCTGGCTGACAACCGCCATTGCCCGCGCAACTTTGGCTCGGCCCGTGCCGCCGCCGTATATCGGCAGTGAGAACTCGACTGCGGCATTCCAGTCGATTTCGTCGGCAGGCAGGGTATCAATGGAACTTCTGCCGATAGATGAGGTCAGAAAGAGTTCGGGAGAGAAGGCCCCTTTTGCCGCTTCGAGATCGTAACGGGCGGCTTTTCGCCTGGCTTCGAGCTGCTGTACCAGCGGATTCTCCCTGGCAAGGAGAGCAAGATTTGGCTTTATAGTGGAGATATCTTCAGCGGCGAACGAGCCCTTTACCCTGATCGGGCTGCGCAGATCGCGCCCGAGAGCCGAAGCGAGTATGGACTGGGCAAGCACAAGTCCCCTTTCGGCCCGTGAAACTTCAAACTCCGACTCGCCGAGATCTGCTTCGGCCTTGCGGAGTGAACCGATATGTTCCCTTCCGGCCTGATAACGAAGGCCGATGAGCCGGAAGTTCTTTCTTCTGCGTTCGGCGATCTCCCTTGATAGGGTAACCAGTTCCTCGGCTTTAAGAAGATCGGTAAATGCAGAGCGAAGGGCGAAACGAACCTCGGCGGAAACCGCGCTGTAGTTGTGGCCGGCCGCTTTTTCAGTTTCTTTGTAAGCGGCGATCTGTCTGGATGTTTTGCTGCCGTCATAGAGCAGCTGCCTTGCGCTCAGCGACCATGAAAATGCCGAGGAGGAGGCGATGCTGTTTTCGGTAGTTCCGCTCTGCGCGGCATTCAAACCGGCGCTGAGCTGAGGAAGAAGCTGACCTCCGGTGATGCGGCTGTCGGCTTCGGCCTGCTGCATTGCGGCCAGAGCCGAATAGAGATCGGGATGGGCTTTTCCGGCTTCGGCGACGCACTGCGACCAGGTCAGCACTTCGACCGCCCGGAGCGTCCTCGGGACAGTAAAAAAAAGCAGTGTCAACAGCGAAAAGATGCCGACCCTGACAGCGAAAAAGATTCTGTGCATAACAATTCGTATTTCAGTCGATCGGTTGTCTCCGGAGGCTTTTCATCTTATGACGGCAACTCATGAAAATTCTTGCACTCACGCCTGCCTGCCCCATGAAAAACAATATTGCCTGCCGGTCGGAATACCATGCCGATGCGGACTCACATCGGCGACTTTGCTGCCGCGCGGCCGAGGCCTTGTATCCAAAAGTACCGCAGGGGCCCCTTACCCGTAAGCGCCGTAGATGAACATCATGATATCGATAAACCAGACGATTTCAATGACAAGAACAAGCGCGTGATACAAACCGGGACGCTTCGGAGAGTAAACGGCAAGGCCTGCGCCGAAAAGCACCCATACGGAAACACCTGCCAGCACGGCTGCGCTGATGAGCGGCTTCCGTTCTTCAGGAAGTGGCAACGGAGCCTGCAAACCTATCGAAGGAAGAAGCGCCGCCAGCATGTCGAGCAATACGGCAGCAGACATGATCAGACGGGAAGAGAGCTCCCCATCCGTTCTGAAAGAACGGGCGGAGCCGGCTAAAAACAAGCTGTAAGCAACGATAACGAGCAGTTCCGACGGTCTTGTCATAAGTCCACTTTTTCGGGTGAAAACGTGACGTTGCAGAAAATGGCGAAAAGATCGATACAGGTAACCGCATCCAACATATAATTCCATTTCCAATACAAATATGCAGTTATTATTGTCAGCGACAATCCTGAAATTCCTTCCCATTAACCAGCACAAAAGGAGTATCGCTTCGCGGGAGTATCGGTCGGGTACGCCCGGGAGTATCATTCGCTCCGCGAATGGGAGCATTGCGCGCCGCGCGGCATAAAATTATGTTTTTTTTCAACTCCAGCCTCTTCAAACCTGACCCGTAACACTCCGCACGTTCTTCCGATCTCCACTCAGTACTCAGCCCCTCCCATCTTCTACCGCGAAGCGATACTCCGCGATGCGACAGCAAGCATACTCCCGTTCGTCCCGCGAACGATACTCCTCATCTCCAGCTACCGACTACCGGCTACTGAATACCGACTTCCGGCCTACGGCCCACGGCCCACAATCTTCCCACCCACATTCTTCCACGATCTTCCGCCCCAGAAATGTAACAATAATAAGGAGCGTCCCCTGAAACGCACGTTCATCCTCAAGCCAGCCAGTTCACCGCACACCGCACACCGCTAACAATCCCCCTCGACTACTGGCTACTGAATACCGACTTCCGGCCTACCGCTCACGGCCCACAATCTTCCCACCCACATTCTTCCACGATCTTCCGCCCCAGAAATGTAACAATAATAAGGAGCGTCCCCTGAAACGCACTCTTCTACCGCGAAGCGATACTCCAGCAATGCGACAGCAAGCATACTCCCGTTCGCGAAGCGAAACGATACTCCTCATCTCCGACTACCGGCTACTGGCTACTGAATACTGGCTACTGAATACCGACTTCCGGCCTACCGCTCACGGCCTACCGCTCACGGCCCACTGCCCACAATCTTCCCCCCCCCTCTTCTACCGCGAAGCGATACTCCAGCAATGCGAAGCGAGCTATACTCCGCGATGCGACAGCAAGCATACTCCCGTTCGTCCCGCGAACGATACTCCTCATCTCCAGCTACCGACTACTGGCTACTGGCTACCGGCTACTGAATACCGACTTCCGGCCAACCGCCCACGGCCTGTCCTGACAGCTTTTTTCCTCCCCTTGTTCGAAAAGCATGGCCGATGCATGAAATATCGTATCTTCACCATCATACCGACTATCATGGCCATGTATCCATAACGATTGTAAAATAGACCTTTTCCAGTATGTTTGAAGCCCGAAATCTCTCCCTCAGCGTTGGCACCAAGGAACTGCTCGCCGATTCTTCATTCCGTATCGGCGACCGCGACCGCGTTTCGCTGGTGGGCATGAACGGAACCGGCAAGTCAACCCTGCTGAAACTTATCAGCGGCACATCGTCCGAAAGCACGATCGTAACCGAGGGACAGTTTCTGAAATCGGCAGATACCAGCATCGGTTACCTGCCCCAGGAGATTTCTTTCGACGACGATCTGGAAAAAACCGCTCTGCAGTATGCCATGCATGCCAATATCCGTCTGTTCGAACTTTCGGAAACGATTGCAAAACTTGAACACGAGCTTGCGCTGCCCGATCAGGATCATGCGGGCGAAGCCTACCACAAACTGATCGAACGGTTCACCGACGCCATGCACGATTTCGATCATCACGGCGGCTATACCATGCGAGCCCAGGCGGAAAAAATGCTTTCGGGTCTCGGATTCAGCGAAGCTGATTTTCACAAGAAAGTGAAGGCGTTTTCGGGAGGGTGGCAGATGCGCCTCCTCATTACCCGTCTTCTCCTTCAGAACCCTACCCTGCTCCTGCTCGATGAACCGACGAACCATCTCGACATCGATTCGCTTCGCTGGCTCGAGAACTATCTGCAGAACTATGAACACAGCTGCATTATCGTTTCGCACGACCGCTTCTTCCTCGACAAGCTGACGACGAGAACTCTTGAAATCGCTTTTCAGCGCATCGAGGAGTACAAGGGAAACTACTCGTATTACGAGAAGGAAAAAGCGGCGCGCTACGAGCTTATGATGAGCCGTTACGCAAACGACCTGAAGAAAGCCGCCGAACTCAAGGCGTTCGTCGATCGCTTCCGATACAAGGCCACCAAGGCACGGCAGGCGCAGAGCCGACTCCGCCAGCTTGAAAAACTCGAACAGGGACTCCAGGCTCCGGAAGAGGATCTCTCGCAGATATCCTTCAGGTTTCCCAAGGCAAATCCTTCGGGCCGCGAGGTCATGCGACTCGATGGTATCGGCAAAACCTACACCTTGCCGGACGGAACTCCGAAGAGGGTGCTCGGCAATATCAATCTCGAGGTGCTCCGGGGAGACCGTATCGCCATAGTCGGATCGAACGGAGCGGGAAAAACCACTTTCTGTAAAATCCTTGCGGGAGAAATCGATTTTGAAGGAAAGCTTTCGACCGGACACAATGTCAGCCTGAACTATTTCGCCCAGCATCAAACGGAAAATCTCGATACGGAAAAAACCGTTTACAAGGAGATGCTCGATGCCGCTCCGACTTCGGAAGCCCAGAAAAAAATACGGGATATCCTCGGCTGTTTTCTTTTCAGCGGTTCTGCAGTCGAAAAAAAAATCGGGGTGCTGTCGGGAGGTGAAAAATCACGAGTCGCCCTGGCCCGCATCCTGCTTCAGGCATCGAACCTGCTGATCATGGATGAACCGACCAATCACCTCGACATGCGCTCGAAAGAGATGCTGATAGACGCGCTTGAAAACTATGACGGTACCCTGCTGCTGGTCAGCCATGACCGATACTTCCTCGACAGTCTGGTCAACAAGGTCATTGAAATTAAGAACGGCGGGTTGCAGCTCTACCACGGAACCTACGCCGAATATCTTGAAAAGGCCGAAAAAGCCCTTGAGGAGGAGAGAGTTCTGGAGAGCGCCCGACAGAAGGCCGAAACCGCAGCAGCAAAAATCAGTAAGGTTCCCCAGACAAAACCCGCACCGGCCCCTAAAAAAAACCATCGAAAAATCGAGTCGATCGAAAAAAGCATTCAGGCTCTCGAACAGCGAAAGGAGAACCTGGAAGCCGTCATGGCTTCTGAAGAGTTTTATAAACAGTCACCGGAAGCGACGAAAAAAACGCTTGACGAGTACCATACTCTCGGGATCGAACTCGACCGGCTTTTTGCAGAGTGGGAAAAAGCTACTTCCTGAATAAAGAAGCGTCACAGCCATTTTTTTATCACCTCGACAAGTGACGCGGGGTCTATGGGTTTGGAGAGATAGTCGTTCATTCCCGACTGAAGACAGATCTCCCGGTCGCCATGCATGGCATGCGCAGTAAGGGCAATAACCGGAATATCATGCCTCAGAACAGCCGAAGCCGGGTCCCGTATTATCCTTGTGGCTTCCAGGCCATCCATTTCCGGCATCTGAATGTCCATTATGACAAGGTCATAGGCACATTCACGAAGACGGTCAAGTGCTTCCCGACCATTCGATACGGGATCAAGGAGATAACCGAGCTTGCTCAGAATACCTGTGACCACCAATTGATTGACGGCGCTGTCTTCCGCGAGCAGAATTCGAACCGGGCTTTCTTTTTTTCCGGTATCGATTGCCTTAGACAACGTTTCGCTGCCGACCTCAAGTTTTTCGCGCAGTGAAGCCACGTTGCCGGTATTGTCTTTGCTGGCAAACAGGACTTCCGAAACGGTATTATACAATTCAGACTGCCGTACCGGTTTAACCAGAAACGAGAAAAAACCAGACCGACGAAGCTCTTCGTTGTCGGGCCTGCGTCCGATCGAGTTCATCATGAGCAGTACCGTATCGGCCAATGCCGTTTCATCTTTTATCGAGCGCCCGAGCATCAAGCCATCGATTTCAGGCATTTCCATATCGATAATGGCTATTCTGAAAGGATCGCCCTCTGCTGCAGCCTGACGAAGCCGCTCGATAGCCGTTGATGCGCATGAGTCCGATACCCTGACACCCCAGGAGGTCAGCAGCATCCTCAGCATGTTACGATTTTCGGCGTTATCGTCAACCACAAGCATACGGGTTCCGGAAATCGAGTCCAGCGAAGAATGTCCGTTTTCGGAAGAGAAAATATTTTTTTTGAGGGAAAGCGTAAACCAGAACTCCGAACCGATTCCTGACTGGCTGTGAACGCCTATTTCTCCGGACATCAGTTCAACAAGCTGCCGGCTGATGGCGAGTCCCAACCCGGTTCCCCCATATTTACGGGTCATTGAAGCGTCAACCTGGGTAAAACTTCTGAATAACCGGTCGAGCTTTTCCTGGGGAATTCCAATTCCGGTATCTTTAACTGAAAAGCGGATGAGGGCCTCTTCGTCCGTTTCATGAAGAAGTGACACATATACGGTAACCTCTCCTTTATGCGTAAATTTGATCGCATTGCCGGCAAGGTTCGTCAGGATCTGTCGAACCCTGTCGGGATCGCCTATGAAGCGAACGGGCACATCCGGCAGAGCCGCACAAATGAATTCAAGACCTTTATCACCGGCTTTTACGGCCATAATCGCAGCAAAATCATCGAGGAGCGAGCGTAAATTAAACGGAATTTCTTCAAGTTCGAGTTTTCCTGCCTCTATTTTCGAAAAATCGAGAATGTCGTTGATAACAGTCAACAGCGACTCTCCGCTTGCGAGCGCTGTTTGAGCGAAACCCCTCTGTTCTTCGGCAAGCGGCGTGCTGAGCAACAGGCGGGTCATACCGATAACGCCATTCATGGGCGTACGGATTTCATGACTCATGTTTGCAAGAAACTCGCTTTTCGCACGGTTGGCGGCTTCAGCCGCAAGACGCGCGTCGAGCAGTGCGGTTTCGTGCCGGTAGCGAAGCTCCGCATTCGTGAATAATTCCGTCAGAACGCGAAGAAGGGAGATCTCTTCATCGCCCCAGCTCTTCTTCTCCCTTACCGCATCAAAGCCTGCAAAACCGAAGCACTGCTCTCCGTAAACGAGAGGAAGCGATATGAGAGACTGAATGCCCTGCAGCTCAAGAATCGATTTCAGTGAGCTATCCTCCGGCAGTTCCTGAACATTCGGAATGTGAACGATCCTGCCCTTGAGATGAGTGGACACCCAGTCGGGAAGCGTCGAATTCGGAATATTCTGAAGGTTGTCTTTTTCTGCGCTTACTCCCTCGCCGCACCATTCGTGCGTATTGCTCATCGTCTCTTTTTCGAAATCGTAACGGAACAGATATGTTCTGTCGACTTTCAGAAACTCTCCAACCAGGGCAAGAGCCCGATTTATCGAGCTGTCAAGCTCTTCAAGCGGTTTATTGACGAATCCGATGGCAAGCTCCATGAGCACCAGCTGAAATGCCGACCGGTGCATGAGCTCTTCCTCGGCTTTTTTACGGCTGGTAATATCACTGAAGGAACCGGCCATTCTGTATGGCATCGCCTGTTTATCACGCAACGCTTCTCCCTTGCCAAGAATCCACATATAAGAACCGTTCCGGTGCAGAAACCTGAACTCGATGCTGAATACCGGCAACTCTCCTTTCAGATATTGCTGAAGAAGGCGCCTGTACGACTCTTTATCATCCGGGTGAAGGTGATCTTCGAATGCGTCATAGGTATCCGGAAATACCGTCTCGTCGTAATAACCGATCATCTTTTTCCATTTCGGGGAAAGAAAAAGAGTGTTGCTTTTGAGATTCCAGTCCCAGATTCCATCGTTACTGCCGTTTATGGCAAGCATGTACCGCTCTCTGCTCTCGAACAGTTCCCTCTCCCGATTTATCACCCCGCGGTCGATACGCTTGAGAAGAATATAAAGCAGGCCGAAAAACAGCGTGAGTATGACAACGAGGACTCCTCCCGAAAGAGAGAGTATTCTGAACAGTACCGCTTTATAAGCGGATACATCCTGAAGCACAAGAATCCTGCCGATAATTCTTCCCGATACGTCATCAAGAGGCAGCGCCGCCACTCTCCATGATTTTCCGTTCCATTCGACATCCGCGGTCTGAAAAAAGCTCCTTCCCCGGCTTTGCGGCAAACAGGAGTCAAAAGCTGCGGGAAAACGGGGAAGTGTTGTAAATACGAGAACATTTTCGGGAAAGCGATCCCATTGGCTCTTGCGGTCGAGTTTTCGCATCGCCGCTTCCCAGGCGCTTCTGTTGAGAAGCGGCTTGTCGAGGAAAAAAGCCATGGCAAGACCCTGGGTGTAGTGCATATGAGCAGCGACATCCCTGATCTCTTTTGCGATATCGACGTAGCCTGCAATTTCGCCGTTATAAATAACCGGCATGACGACCCGCAAGGTCAGCATGCCGTCTGGATCGAGTTCGATTCCTGTGGCTATTTTTCTTGTTTTCTGCGCCTCCAGAATGGTAAAGCGGTTATTCAGCTCATTGTGTTTTTCGATGTCGTGCATACGCAGCAGGCATCGCCGGGTGGAGTCGGAAAAACAGAAATAGGAAACCCCGTGTTCCTTCTGAAGATGATCGAAAAGAGGAAGATATTTCCGGTAGAGCTTCTCCCTCTGCCGGTCAAGCAGAGCGTCGGCAATCAATGAATCGCTTTCAATGATATTCATGGCTATTTCAAGCCCGTCTGACTGAACGGATAACGATGTTCTGAACTGCATCAGTACTTCGGCTTCAGTCTGGCGTATGACATCGTCAAGGCGTCTGTCCTGCATCCACAGAAGCAGCGATGCAAATCCTGTTGCAAGAACTATGAAAACGACAACGAGAAAAGGAAAAAGCCTTGCGAGTACCGGACTCGACAGCGTATCGTCGGACCGGAGCGAAGAGAACAGAAAACTGGCGATAACAATGGTTATGACGACGATACCGCCTATTGGAAGGGCTGAACGGGAAGCGACATCCCAGGCCCAGTCCGCCGCTTCGATGTCCATACCGAGAACGGCGACGACGTTGCCGCTCCGGCTATCGACAACAGGCAGAAACCCGCTTACCCATATGCCCCAGCGGTCGGGCAGCGGACCTTCGACGTCTGCCTTTCCTGAAGTAAAGACATGACGCAGGCAGACGGAGGCTTCCTGATATATCTGTCCGGGCGGAGAAATATCCGGCGATCCTTCAGGCTCGGAATCCGCATAAAAAAACAGAGTCCCGTCAGGCTTCATCCCGATCAGATAAACAAAACGACATTTTTCCCTTACCCTGCAGACCGAGGAGAAATGGCTTTTAAGATCCCGATAACCGGATTTGTCAAGATCGGCAGGGGTACCGGTCAATGCCTGAAGCTCAAAATCGCCGATTTCATGCCGCATCATCTTCATTTCCGCAAGAAGTCCGGCGCGAAGCTGCCGATCGGCAACATAGATCGCCCATCCGCTGAGCAGCAGAACTGACAGAAGGAGAATAACTGCAAGAATACTGCTTGACAGGTTTTTTTTCATTAAACCCATGACAATTCATGCTCCAACGAATCAAGACCGAAAACGGCGTTCAGCATATGGCAGTACCCAAGGCCGTCCATTAATGGATGACCTGACTCGTGAACAGAAGATCCGGGACAGATATGAACTCTTGCTGATACAGTTATTTCGGCATTCAGCAAGCCGTTATCGGGAACGGGAACCTGTTGCGGATGTATGGAGGCCGCCATGAAAACAATGTATTAAAATTAGTCATGCTCTCAAAAAACAAGCCGTTCGCCTGATTTCCGGTTCAAGAACGAAAAGACAGTACGGCAGGATATCATCGTGAAAACAGTCTCAATCCGGCAACTCCGGCGACAATAAGCAGCAGGCAGATGAGACGGGGCGTATCGCGGGATTCGTCAAAAAATATGATTCCGGCAACAGCTACTCCCACAGCGCCGATGCCTGTCCAGACAGCATAGGCGGTTCCTGCCGGTATGGTTTTCATGGCGACGGAAAGCAGCCAGAAACTGGAGATCATGGCGGCAATCGTAATCAGTGTGGGAATCGGTTTCGAAAACCCTTCGGTATATTTCAGGCCGACAGCCCAGATACATTCAAGGCTGCCGGCAACGACAAGCGCAAACCAGTCCATAGGCGGCTATACTTTTATCCAGTGACGCTGCCGGTTCGATTCGGAGGCAGCATGAAGAATTTTCTGGGTCATGATCCCATCGGCAAAACCGGCGGTATCGTGAAGCTTCTGTTCGCCGTTGCGCAGCGCCTTGACGATACGGTGGGCAAGAAAAGCGAACCCGACGGCGAAGATGCCGTGTACGGCTAAAGACGAGAGCTTAATGCGTTCCTGAAGCACCAGTTCGTCCCACCCAAGCATCGGCTCGATCTGCTTCCATCGCGGAGCGTCGATGAGGCTTCGACCTGTCTTTGCTTCGCTGTTGGCAATCTCCCAGAGCCTTCCGGCACCGTCAAGACGTATGGTTTTGATGCTTCCGACCACCTCGAAGGAGAACCAGGTATAAGAGCCTACCGTCGTAACGTGCATCAGCGAAGAGGAGCCGAGCGCTATCGAAGAGGGGCCGAATTTCATGAACATGGCAAAACTGTCGTCGGAGGTGACCTGGCAGGATTTCCCCAGCTCATCGGGACGCTGCGAAATCGAGGTTGCAAGATTGCAGCAGACCTCGGATATCTCTCCGATAAGATAGCGGTTCAGGTCAATGAGATGCGAACCTATGGCGCCGAGGGCTCCCCCACCTTTTGCCGCGTCGCTCCACCATGAGTAGCGCTGTTCCGGCCGGTTGCGGGTGGCAAGGTTGACGACGCTCCGAACTTCATATACTTTGCCGATTTCTCCGCTGTCGATCATCTGTTTCATACACCGTATGGCCGGATGAAGACGCAACTGATGATCGATCAGGGCAAGGCCCGGTGAACGAAGAGCGGTAAAATGCATGGCTGCGGCTTCCGGTACCGTGAGCGCGAATGGTTTCTCGCACAGGACGCTTTTACCGCTTTCAAGCAGTGCCGTCACCATTCGGGCATGCAGAAAAGGGGGAGTGGTCACGCAGACCAGATCGAGATCGGCCGTCAGCATATCCTTCCAGTCTGCATACCCGTCGGGAATGCCGAAGCGATCCATGAATTTGAGACGACGGGCTTCTGTCGGACTTGCCACTGCGGCAAGCTGAACATCCTCGAGCAGCGAAAATGCCGGAGCCTGGGCCACCTGCGCCCAGCCGCTACCGAGAAAACCTATTCTGACTGTTTTTTTCATGCCGATAGTAGATGATGGGGACATAAAAAAAGGGTGACTGCCATCACCCTTTTTTCTTTTCATGCATGTCAGCTGTCAACCGACCTGCTGCTGGGCTTTGGCCTGACGTGCCCGTTCGATATACTCTTTCTGTATATCCCTGGATACGTTGTATGCTTTCGAAAGGCTGTCGGAACGCCAGAGGCGCGCATCGAAAGCCATACAGATGTTCCGGAGAAAAGGAATGCCGATTTCGGTGACCCGCACGCCGTTTTCCAGAAGCACCACCATGCCGTCGTTCTCCATATCCTCAAGGCGGTAACGCGCGATGTCGAGTTCTTCGGTGTACATTTTCGGATCTTCCCACGACGTCTCCTGACGGCACATGAGATTGAGAATGTGGCGTCTGAGCACAAGATCTTCATCGGTAAGCATATGGCCGCGAAGAATCGGAAACCGGCCTTTGTTGATCTCTTCGATATATTTCTGGTCGCCTCGCTCGTTCTGCGCGAAAGCGTACCATGTATCGCTGATCGACGATGCGCCGAGGGCGATCATCATCTGCGTCGTGTTTTCGGTATAGCCCATGAAGTTCCGGTGCAGAGAGCCGTCTTTTGCAGCCAGATAAAGCGAATCGCCTTCAAGCGCGAAATGGTCCATGCCTATCTCATGATAGCCGATGGACTCAAGCATGGCACGCCCCTTGTCGTAAAGCTCCTGTTTGACGTCGCCGACCGGAAGGTCCTCTTCCTTGAACTTGCGCTGCCCTTCGTACATGTGAGGGTTGTGACCGTAAGCATAGAATGCGAGGCGGTCGGGCCGGAGCTGCATGACCTTGTCGATGGTGTCGGTTATAGTGGCAAGCGTCTGTTTCGGAAGACCGTAAACAAGATCGAAGTTAACCGAGGTAAAACCGATCTCCCGTGCGATATCGACCTTCTCCTTGACCAGCTCGAAGGACTGCGGGCGGTTGATCTCCTGCTGCACCACGGGATCGAAGTCCTGGATTCCGAAACTCATTCTCCGGAAACCCACGCGATAGAGCGCTTCAAGGTGCTCTTTGGAGGTGGAACGGGGATTGGTTTCGAAACTGAACATGTAGTTGTCCATGCGGTTGACGGTCCTGAAGAGATTCTCGACAAGACGGGCGAGGTTTTCCGGGCTGAAAAAGGTCGGAGTGCCTCCGCCGATATGCAGTTCCTTGACGTTGAGGGTACCGGGAAAGACATCGAGATACATCTGCCACTCTTTCTGGAGCGCTTCGAGATAGGGTTCCTCGAAAGAGTGATCCTGAGTGCGATGAGCATTGCATCCGCAGAAATAACAGTAGTTCTCGCAGTAAGGAATATGAATGTACATGCTTATGCCGGTGGTACCGTTACTGTCGTTGAACCCTTTCACCATAGCCTCTTTCCACTGCTCCTGGGTTACGCCGTCGCTGCTCCAGGAGGGAATGGTGGGATAGCTTGTATAACGCGGACCGGGATTGCTGTACTTTACTGCGAGATTGGTTGCCATTGTAATCTTCCTCTCCATGTGTTATTTTTAAAATTGGATGTGTCAAAATACATAAAACTCGGCAATTTCAGAAACATCCGCAATCAGGCGGAACGCATACTGTTCCGCTCAGTAAATCTATTTTTTTATGGCGCAGGAAAATACCCCGCTGGTCGGCATCATCATGGGATCGGATTCGGATTTCGAAATCATGAAAGAGGCTGTTTACGTGTTCGATGAATTCGGCATCGCTTCTGAAATTTCGGTTATCTCGGCACACCGTACGCCGCAGGACCTTGAAAAGTATGCCGTAACGGCAAGAACCCGTGGTCTGAAAATCATTATCGCAGGTGCGGGCGGAGCGGCTCATCTGCCGGGCGTCACGGCCGCCATGACCGTTCTGCCGGTAATCGGCGTACCGATTTTCAGTAAAAAACTCAACGGTCAGGATTCGCTCTATTCGATCGTGCAGATGCCTGCAGGCATTCCCGTGGCTACGGTAGGTATCGACAATGCCCGGAACGCGGCACTGCTTGCCCTGCAGATACTCGCTCTTTCAGACAGCGCGATCATGACGGCAATGGAAGAGTTCCGGATAAAACTTGCCGATGCGTCCCGCCAGAAAACCGGAAAAATCCGGGATTTGCTCCATGCAAAAAGCTGACTACTGGATAGAGCGACTCGAACTTGAACCGCATCCCGAAGGAGGATTCTACCGGGAGACGTACCGGAGCCGGAGAACTTGCCGGTTCGGGGCAAACGAACCCTTCGGGGGAGAGAGAAACCATGCGACCTCGATCTATTATCTCCTGAAATACGGCGAACGATCGAAACTGCACCGCATTCATTCGGATGAACTGTGGTTTTTCCATGCAGGTCAACCACTTTCGGTTCATGTGTTTCCTCCCGAAGGAACTCCCTCAGCATTCACCCTTGGCGATTCGCCTCATAAAGGCGAGGTGCTGCAGGAGGTCGTTCGGGCTGAAAACTGGTTCGGGGCCTGTCATACTCAGGAGAGTGCCGCGAAAGATGGTTACAGCCTGGTAAGCTGCGTCGTCGCTCCCGGTTTCGATTTCAGGGATTTCCGCTTCGCCGAAAGAGCACCGCTGATTGAACGGTATCCGTCGTTTTCTGCAGTTATCGATCGCCTGACATGACCCGATCTGCCGAATAGCGTCATCAAGGCAGAATATCTGCATATCGCAGAAATAGGAACGTAACAGGCTGTTTGGCTGTTTTTTTGTACTTTACGAGGCACTGCCCGGGATGGAAAAGGACAAGATATTTCCGTAAAAGATAATTAACTGATGGAATTATAAATTGGATCAAGAAGAGAGAGGAACGAAAAAACGATGAAAAAACGCGTCGTCATTATAGGCGGAGGATTTACGGGAATCAATGCGGCAAGAATACTCGGCAATAAAAAGGATATCGATGTCACCCTTATCGACAGAAAAAACTATCACCTTTTTCAGCCTCTCCTGTATCAGGTAGCCATGTCGGCTCTTGGCGAAGGCGATATTGCCGCCCCGCTGAGAAACATGGTGGCCAATTTTCACAATATCACGGTATTCAAAGGGATCGCCGAACAGATCGATGCAGAAAACAGGATCGTCAAAACAGATTTCGGCGATATTCCTTATGATTACCTGATCCTTGCCTGCGGAGTGAAACATCACTATTTCGGCAACAACCAGTGGGAGGAGTTCGCGCCCGGCCTGAAAACTCTGGCACAGGCCAAAGAGATCAGAAGAAGGGTACTCGAAGCTTACGAAGCGGCAGAACGTACCAACGACCCGGTTGAACGCAAGAAGCTGCTGACCTTCGTCATTGTCGGAGGCGGACCTACCGGCGTCGAGCTTGCCGGTTCGATAGGCGAAATGAGCCGCTATACCCTTTCGAAGCTCTACCGTCAGATAGATCCAAAGCTGACAAGAATCTTCATCGTCGAGGCGGCTCCGCGGATTCTGGGCTCGTTCGATCCGGAACTGGCGAGCAAAGCGACCCGTTCGCTCGAGAAACTCGGCGTGCAGGTATGGACCAGCAGCATGGTGAGCGACGTCGATGCAAACGGCGTTCAGATCGGCAACGAACGTATCGAAGCGGCAACCGTGCTGTGGGCGGCCGGCGTGACGGCTATCGATACCGGCAAAGAGATGGGGCTCGAAACCGACAGGATCGGACGCATTATCGTCGAGGAGGATCTGAGCGTTCCGGGATATCCTGACGTTTTCGTCGGAGGAGATCAGGCCCATTTTTCCCACGGACTCCAGAATCCGCTCCCTGGTCTCGCTCCGGTCGCGCTGCAGCAGGGCCGGGCCATTGCAAGGAATATCCTGCTCGATCTTCAAGGAAAGGCGCGAAAAGTTTTTCATTATACCGATAAAGGACAGATGGCCACCATCGGGCGAAACAAGGCAATCGTGCAGATAGGAAACATCCGGTTCGACGGAGCCCCGGCCTGGTTTACCTGGCTTCTGGTGCATATCTACTATCTTGCTACCTTCAAACACCGGATTTTTGTGCTGATGCAGTGGGGGTGGTCTTACTTTACCTTCGGCTACGGAGCCCGGCTGATTGTCAACCGGGAGTGGAGGTTTTATCCGGATGCTGCCGCTTGTCCGCCGAATAGCGAAAAAGAAACAAAAAAATGATAGCCGCGTCCAATTTGAAAACAGCAATCGATCTGCTGCTTTCAGCGCTGTTTATCGGCATAGCGACCTATGTCTTTTTTTTCGCCGGCGCAACGGACCAGAACGCACGGCAAGATCTTGTTCTGTATGCCGCACTGACCGGAGCATATGGCGTATGGAGGCTGATACGGGTTCTGCTGGCAAAAAAAAATCAGGAAGAAAATGTTTGACTGCAGACTGATTGATCATTATAATCAGTTTCATATGAATTATACGTTCCCGCAAAAAAAACAGGGGTTGCCTTTTGGTTTTTCTCCGGGAATACGACACTCTTAACATTCGCGAGGGGAATACCCTGGAGAGCATGAAACAACTGCCGATAACACAGGAAACAGAGAAGTCTCTTTTTTTTCATAACTATGCCCGCCTGCCGATTGCCATCACGCATGGAGAGGGATGCTGGCTTGTAAGCGACGACGGAACCCGATATCTCGATATGATCGCCGGTATCGGCGTCAATGCTCTCGGTTACGGCGATGAAAGGCTGCTGCGGGCGATCAATGCTCAGGCCGCCAGGCTGATCCATGCCTCGAACCTTTTTCTGCTTCAACCGCAGTTCGATCTGGCTTCAACGCTGCTCGACATATCGGGGCTGTCAAAAGTGTTTTTCGCCAACAGCGGCACAGAAGCGATCGAGGCTGCCATGAAGCTGTCGAGAAAACGCGCCGCGATGACGGGCCGCAGCGACAAAAAGGAAATTCTGTCGCTGAGCAACTGCTTTCACGGCAGAACCTACGGCGCGATGTCGCTTACCGCAAAGGCCAGGTACACTGACGGATTCGATCCTCTGCTCCCTGAAACCGGTATGGTGACCTTCAACGATATCGCTGACCTCGATGCGAAGGTGTCGGCAAAAACCGCAGCCGTCTTTATCGAGGTTGTTCAGGGAGAGGGCGGAATACACTGCATTTCGGAAGCGTTTCTTGCCAGACTGGCGGAACTTCGCAGGGAGTTCGATTTTCTCATCGTTGCCGATGAAATCCAGGCGGGATGCGGAAGAACCGGCAAGTTTTTCAGTTATATGCACTTCGATATGCAGCCGGATCTGGTCTGCCTTGCAAAGCCGCTTGGCGGAGGCCTCCCGCTGGCAGCCGTCCTGGGCAGCGAAAAAATGGCCGATGTGTTCAGCTACGGCAATCACGGCACCACGTTCGGAGGGAACCCGGTCGCCTGTGCGGCTGGGCTTGCGATGATCGAGGCGATCCATGCCGACGGGCTTATGGAAAAAGCCGTACAAACCGGCGCGATGATGAAGTCCGCCCTGCAGGAGCTTGCTTCACGCCATCCGCAGATCCTCGATATACGCCAGTATGGACTGATGATCGGCATAACGGTCGATAAGGAAGCAAAGGCGTATGTGGAAAAAGCCCTGCAGAAGCAGGTGCTTGTCAATGCGACAAGCCAGAATGTCATCAGGCTTCTTCCGCCGCTCTGCATCAGCGAGAATGAGGCACAACGCTGTATCACCGTACTCGATGAAATCCTTACCGAAGAAAACAACTGAAAAACCGAAGGGCAAACCGTCCATAATGCCCCTCAGCGCAATCAATTACATCATGATTGCCTGCGGGGCGGGGGTTATCGCGATGAGCTATCTCGCCATGTATCTTGAGCGGGATGTCGATGGTTTTTTTTCGCTCTGCATCAGTCCGCTCTCGCTGGTTGCCGCTTATGTCTGGATTGTTTTTGCCGTTCTGTACCGCAGAAAAAAAGAAGCCTCGTAACTCCGCTATGGATTCCTGAAGATTCCGTCCGCCGTACGGTTTTTCGGAAAAACACGCGGAACAACAGGGCTCCAGCCCTTTATCAGCTTATTTACCGGAAAAAAGTATGGAGCAGTATGCAAGGGAGTTTTATACGAACAGGCACGAGCGTACCGTTCATTCGGCAGATACCATTCTTTCCATTCTTCTGAAGCATATTCCTGCAGTTCGTTCTGCCGTGGACATCGGATGCGGTGTGGGCACCTGGCTTTCGGTGCTCAGGAAAAAAGGCGTAACGGAAATACTGGGGGTTGACGGGAGCTGGGTCGACCTGGCTCTCCTCGAAATTCCCGGGAGTTCGTTCCTGCAGGCCGATCTGCAGCACTCGACGCTGCGACTCCCGGAGACCTATGATCTTGCCATCTCTCTGGAAGTAGCCGAACACCTGCCGGAGACGTCCGCGAAGGCATTCGTCGCCTCCCTGACATCGCTCTCCCGGCAGGTGCTCTTTTCGGCCGCGATTCCCTTTCAGGGCGGCACAGGGCACGTTAACGAGCAATGGCCGGAGTACTGGGCCGAACTTTTCGATGAAAAAGGTTATGGGGTTCATGACGTGATCAGGCCGGAAATCTGGAAGGACAGCGGCATCCCTTTCTGGTACAGACAGAATACGCTGCTCTTTTCAAAACGGGATGACTCAAAGAAGACCCGGCAAGCTTCCGGTAATGAGACAAGACCTTCGACTCCCCTGAATCTCGTCCATCCCGATCTCTATCTCGCTCGACTGGCAGCCGGAGAGGCAGATGAAGTCAATCGAGCTGAAACCGTATCGGAACGGTAAACCAGACCTTGATCGGGCTGCCGTTCTGAATGCCCGGGTAGTATTTCGATTCCATCACCGATTTGATGGCGACGGCATCAAATATATTGCAGTCCGCAGGCACTCGCTTCATGACCTTGGCTTTTATCGCACGGCCGTCCTCCCCGATGAGCACGCTGACGAAAACCTTTCCTTCGATTCCCGCGGTTCGGGCCATTTCCGGATAGGCGGGTTTTTTCTGGTCGAGAAAGCCCGGCATTTTTTCGCATGGAACAAACATGGGGACGTCGTCACTTGCCGATGCGCCGCCGCCCTCTCCGGAACCGGTACCGGATGTCTGTGACTGTATGGCCTGCTTGATCTCCTTCTGTGTTGCAAGCGTCTGTTCAGCCGGAGCATTGGCTTCCTTGACGCTCTTGATTTTCCCGACGTTGGGAATGATCGGCACAACCGAAGCCGGACGGACAACCGAGGGCTCGGGTGCGGCCAGAGGCGGAGGCGGCGGAAGCTGCGTCACACTGGTTACAACCTCATAACATTCCACCATCGGCTCGTCGTCATTGCCGGCAAATCCTGCAAGGGAAAGAATGGAGTGCCAGTTCGCGCTGACGATCCAGAAAAGTCCGAGCAGCACAATGGCGGTAATGACTCCATGCGAAAGAAAGAGATGAGCCTGCCTGCGAAGCGCAAGGTTGCCGTAATCGATCTGGCGAAGCCTGTCGGTGTCGAGAAACTCTTCGACAAACGACCACATGGTGGCCTTTTGCGTGGCTTCCCGATGAATGTTATCAAGTTTTGAAGACACCTGCTCGTCACTCCTTTGCTGTTGCCGAACGGTCAAACAGCCCTTTTAATTTCAGCTTCATCCTGATCGGTATAGTCATCGAGACTGAAACGGTCGATTTTCATCAGGTTCAGTTCATCGATCAGGTCAACAAGATTCCTGTATTTCGCCTTTTCGCTGATTTTGACAACGATCACCATTTTTTTGTTTGCCGTACTCTCTTTCCTGAGAAGTGAACGCAACTCCCCGCTCAGGGCAAGCCGGTTTGCATCTCCGGAATCGTAGAGGGCTATGCGGCGCGGGATCTGCTCGCCCAGCGAACAGTAAGCCATACCGTCGCCGGCAAGTCGGACAATCATGACATTGGTCTCGGAAACCTTCACCTCTCCGGTATCCGGAGGGATGTTTATCTCCATGGTATTCGATTTGGCAAACGTCGTGGTCAGCATGAAAAAGGTCAACAGCAGAAATGCCACGTCCACCATTGGCGTCATGTCAAGATGAAAACCGATCCTTTTCTGCCGCTTTTTTCCTTTTTTAGCGGATCGGTTACCGTTCGGAGAGTCAACCATTCCCATTGTCAGCGGACCTCCCTTTCCAGCATGGTTATAAGATTGAAGGTCAGAAGGTTTGCTTTCTTGTAAACCTTTATTACATGATCGACTGCAGCATAATCGGCGTCAGCGTCCGCACGAATGACAGGACGGAGCTTCTGATCGGCAAACCGCGCCATAACGACAAATTTATCGAGTTCGTCACGGCCGACCCTGAAACTCTCGGTAAGCCTGAAACTTCTTAGCGAATCACTGACCGCGGTCGGAGTACGGCCCGCAGCCTGCAGCTTGGGCTTGACTACCGAATTGAAAATCTTTTCACGTGACTGCTGCGAGGAAACGCCCATCAAAAACGTATTGTCTCCGCTTACCGTTACCGTAAGCACGTCGGATTCAGGGAGCTTCAGCTCCGAGTGTGAAGAGGGCAGATCTATCTGAACCACTTCAGGAGGACGAAATTTGGTGGTCAGCATGAAAAAAGTGAGCAGGAGAAATGCCACATCCACCATCGGCGTCATATCGATCCGGAAACCGACTCTCTTGGCCTTGATTCTCGACATGGATGTTACTGTGTTTTACCGGTTCCGAGAGTCTGGATGATGTAGAAGGCCGCTTCGTCGATCATATAGTTGAAATGGTCGACCTTGTTGGTGAATACGTTGTAGGTAACGATGCCCATGATTCCGCCGACAATACCGAGCGCGGTATTGAAGAGCGCTTCGGAGATACCCATCGAAAGCTGTACGGCATCGGGGGCTCCGCTTGTGGCCATGGCGGCAAAGGCGCGGATCATGCCGAGCGTGGTGCCCAGAAGGCCGACCATGGTCGAGATCGATGCGATGGTCGAGATAGCCACAAGGTTTTTCTCGAGGAGAGGCATCTCCATAACCGTTGCCTCTTCCACCGCTTTTTCCATTTCGCTGATCTTCTTGTCGCGGTCGGTGACGTTCATGCTCACCATTTTCCTGTACCGGTCGAGCACGGCGCGAAGTACGGCCGAGAGCGAACTCTGATGGTCGTCGCATTTCGCGATCGCTTCGTCAATGGAGCCGTTCTCGATATCCTGCTTCAGGCTCTGCACAAACTGGGGAATGTTTCCTTTGCCGGAAGCTTTGTTGAGCGCGATGATGCGCTCGACGATATAGGCGATCACCATCATAATGAGCGCCATCAGCACCGATACTACGGGGCCGCCTTTCCATACGGCATGAAACATCGATTCCGGAGGCGTTGTGCCCATCCAGGCATAGAAACCCAGAGAAACGGCGTAGGTCACAATGATAAGCAGACCCGTAAAAAAACCCTGTTTCATATGATTACTTGATAATTGATGATGACCTTTCCGGAAAACAATGGCTACTAAACCGTAAATAATGACTTCTTTTTGAAAATTACAACAAATACTCATGCAAATTCCCCGGATAAATGATTGTTAATGAAGGAATGGAAAACAGAGGCATAGAGGGCCGCTCTTGATTATTCGTGATTTTCGATTATCTACAAGAATGACAAGAAAGACCCGTGATAACAGTGAACCGTACAGAAATGATTCCGCAAAGCGTTATTGATGATATCCGTCAGCGAGCCGACATTGTCGACGTCATTTCGGATTATGTCAAACTGCAGCCGTCCGGTCGCAACTTCAAGGCGCTCTCTCCGTTTACCGAGGAAAAAACACCCTCCTTCGTTGTTTCGCCGGACAAACAGATCTACAAGTGTTTTTCGACGGGCAAGGGGGGCAATGTGTTTTCGTTTATAATGGAAATGGAACGGGTACAGTTTCCCGAAGCTGTGGAACTCGCAGCCAAACGTGCGGGCGTCGATATCAGCAGGTTCACGGCAAAAGATAAGGGCGGAGGTTTTGAAGAGGACGGGAGAACAGCGACGCTGCGATGGGCGGCCCGACTGTTTCACCGTACCCTGATGGGCGAGTCCGGAAAAAAGGGGCTTGCTTATCTTGCCGCGGAGCGGGGACTTACGGCGCAAACCATAACATCGTTCGGACTGGGTTATGCCCCGGAATCGTGGGAACACCTGCTTGGCGAAGCGCAACGGGCAGGCATTGCGGAGAAGCAGCTTGCCGAACTGGGTCTTGTCACGGCTAACCGGCAACGGAACTCCGTGTACGACGCGTTCCGAAACAGGGTCATTTTTCCCATATTTTCCGTCGGCGGCCAGGTCGTCGGTTTTGGAGGCCGAACACTGCGCAACGATCCCGATACGCCGAAGTATCTGAACTCTCCGGAAAGCAGCATGTTTGAAAAATCCAAGCTGCTTTACGGCCTTCATGCAGCAAAACAGGAGATCCGGAAAACGGAAACCGCAATTCTTGTGGAGGGCTATATGGATGTTCTTGCCCTGCATCAGGCGGGGATCACCAATGCCGTAGCATCCTGCGGCACATCACTGACCCGGCACCAGGCAAAAATCATGCAGCGCTACACATCGAGGGTGCTGTTTATCTACGATGCCGATCCCGCCGGAAGGAAGTCAATGATGAGCGGCATAGATATCCTGCTTTCGGAAGGGATCGTTCCGTTCGTCGTCATGCTGCCTCACGGCGATGATCCGGACAGTTTCGTCCGGCGTGAAGGCCGTGAGGCTTTTATACGGTTTACCGAAGAAAACCGTCTCGCTTTTCTCGATTTTCAGATACGTTTTTTCACGGAATCAGGCGATTTCGACCAGCCGGACACCAAAGCGAAAGCAATCAGCGCGATGGGCCGGACCATCGCCCTCATTCCGGACCGGGTACGACGGGAGCTCTATATGCAGGAACTTTCCGGAAAACTCTCCATCAGCATGCGGGCACTCCGCGAATCCGCAGGAAAAGAGACGGCAGTAAAGGAACGATATATTTCGGGAGAAGAGCGGACCGCCAGGGCAAACTTCAGAACCCAGGATACGCGTTCGAGGGTTACCATACTGGAAAAAACCTTTCTGAAAGCCCTGCTGGAAAGCGCACTGTATGGAAACGGCGTCATTGAATTCGCCGCATCGCACGAGGAGATGCTGGAACTGCCGCATCCGGCAGCCAGGGAGATACTTGCCCATATGATCGAGAGGTACCGCAACGGTTCGGGCGATCCCGATGAACGAATCGATGTGGTAACGGAAATCAGCCGGTTCAAATCAACGGAAGCAAGAGATCTTGCTTCCGGGCTTCTGATCGATCAACCGGTAAGCAGCAGATGGCATGAACAGTCGGATGCTGAAAGAGAGCATGCCCGTCGCTGCCTGACGGCATTTCTCGATGCTTTTAAAAACATCATCCTTGAACCGCTAATCAGGCGAAAAGAAACGGTTACCGAAAAGCTGCGCCGCGAGGAAGACAACGGCAGAGCCGTCGAACTGCAGAAAGAGATAATAGAAATCAACGCAACCATCAAAAAAACATCGGCCGATCTGGGAGCAATGATTGCCGGAATTCTCGAAGAGCGGTGAGAGAAGGCGCAGAAGTGCGGCATGAAAAGAAAAAGCCGCCCCGAAAGACGGCTGTTTCATGACAAAGAACCCCACGCATAGCCAGATCAGGGGTTTACGCCGTATCCTTCGAGCGGATACGCTAAACAGAGTTCCCTGATTTCATGCCGTACAGTACGGCAAATATCTTCTATTCCCGCGGAATCGGCCGATGAAATTACCCGGTCGATCAGACCGGCGACCGTCCGGCTGTCGTTTTCGGTCATACCGCGAGTGGTCATCGCCGCAGTACCGATCCTGATGCCGCTGGTTACGAAAGGAGATTTATCGTCAAACGGCACCATATTCTTGTTGACCGTGATGCCTGCGTCGTGCAGCAGATTTTCCGCCACCTTGCCGTTAACCTCCTTGTTGCGCAGATCGAGCAGCATGAGATGGTTTTTGGTGCCTCCGCTGACGATATTATAGCCGAGACCGGCAAAACTTTCAGCCATCGCGGCAGCATTTTTTCTTACCTGCACGGCATACTCCCTGAATGCCGGCTGCAGCGCCTCGCCGAAGGCAACGGCCTTTCCCGCTATGATGTGCATGAGCGGACCGCCCTGAATACCCGGCATCACTTCGGCATCCATGACCTCCGACATCATTTTAATCCTCGATCCGGTTTTCGTCCTGATGGTAATGCCAAGAGGGTTTTCAAAGTCGCTGCCCATCATGATCATGCCGCCTCTGGGACCTCGGAGGGTCTTGTGGGTGGTTGTGGTCACGAAATGACAGTGCGGCATGGGGTCGCTGAGCAGTCCGGCGGCAATCAGACCTGCAGGATGAGCGATATCGGCCATCAGGAGAGCGCCGACCTTGTCGGCAATATCCCTGAATGCCTTGAAATCAAACCCCTGCGAGTAGGCGCTCGCGCCGCAGATGATGAGTTTTGGACGGACTTCAAGCGCCAGCTCTTCGACGCGGTTCATGTCGATGCAGCCGGTCTCGCGATCGACTCCGTAGGAGTGAGCATCAAAAAGCTGTCCGGAAAAGTTTACCGGACTGCCGTGCGTAAGGTGACCTCCATGCGAGAGATCGAGACCCATAATGCGGTCACCCGGCTTGAGCACAGAAAAAAGCACTGCCATGTTGGCGCTCGAACCGGAATGCGGCTGAACGTTGACATACTGGCAGCCGAAAAGTTTTTTTGCACGGTCGCGGGCAAGATTTTCAGCAATATCGACAAACTCGCACCCGCCGTAATAGCGCTTTCCGGGATAACCCTCGGCATATTTGTTGGTCATGAGCGAGCCGCAGGCCTGCATGACAGCGCGGCTGGTGAAGTTTTCAGATGCAATAAGCTCGAGGGTTTCCGTCTGACGCAGCGTCTCGCCCGCAATTGCCTCGAAAACCTCTTTATCCTGCATCTTAAGGATTTGGGTATCCATCATGGTATCGGTTCCTTTTCCTTTCGGATAGTTTACAGGTTATTTTGTTCTTTTTTCAATTTTTCGGCAACCATCTGATCGTAATATGGCTGTTCATTGGCGCAGGAGCAGCCGATCATGTGGCCCATCTTGTCCCGCTTGGTTTCAAGATAGTTTCTGTTGACCTGATTCGGAGCGATTTCAAGCGATACCCGTTCAACAATTTCGAGACCATACCCTTCAAGACCGACAATTTTTTTCGGATTGTTGGTCAGGAGCCTCATTTTCTGAACGCCGAGATCCTTGAGAATCTGCGCTCCGATACCGTAATCACGAAGATCTGCCTTGAAGCCGAGCTTTTCATTGGCCTCGACGGTATCGAATCCTTCGTCCTGCAGATTGTACGCTTTCAGCTTGTTGATGAGCCCTATGCCGCGCCCTTCCTGCATCAGATAGACAAGTACGCCTCGCCCTTCATGTTCGATCATCCTGAGCGCCGAAGCAAGCTGATTGCCGCAATCACAACGAAGCGAAGAAAAGGTATCGCCGGTAGCGCATTGCGAATGCACTCTGACAAGCACCGGTTCGCCGGTGGTGACATCCCCTTTGACGAAGGCCATATGGTTCTGATCGTCGGTAAAGGATTCATAGGCGATAAGACGGAAATCGCCATGAAGGGTGGGAAGACTTGATTCGACGGCACGATGAACGAGCTTGCTGCGCTGCATCTGATAAGCCACCAGATCCTTGATGGTAATGAGTTTCATCCCGAACTTGTCCCTGATTCTCATCAATTCGGGCAGGCGAGCCATGCTGCCGTCTTCATGAAGAATTTCGCAGAGCAGACCGGCGGGATTGCATCCGGCAAGACGGGCAAGATCAACGGCCGCTTCTGTATGGCCGACGCGCCGAAGCACCCCTCCTTCCATGGCCCTGAGCGGAAAAATATGGCCGGGACGCGAGAAATCGTCAGCCTTGCAGCCGGGATTGGCCAGCATTTTTATTGCCATGGTTCTGTCGAAAACCGAAATACCGGTCGTCACGCCTTCGGCTATGGCATCGACGGAAACCGTAAAATTGGTTTCATGCTGGGAAGTATTCCTCTGAACCATGGGGTCAAGCTGCAACTCCCTGGCACGATCCATAGTGACGGCGACACAGAGCAGTCCGCGCGCCTCTCTGGTGATAAAATTCACCATTTCAGTTGTCACGTGATCGGCCGCGGCAATGAAATCGCCTTCGTCCTCACGGTCTTCATCATCGATTACAATGATCATCCGTCCCTGCCGGATATCGTCAACAGCCTCATCGATCGTATCGAATTTCATGTTATCCATATTGGTAATGACACCTTTTTCAAAACAGATTGTTTCAATAAAACAGTGTAATGTAAAAAAATTCCGGAACCGGTGACAGTTTCACCATCAATGAACCGGAGAGGAAGAAACGCATCCGACGGCTTTGAGAAAAACTGGCATTTTTTATCTTTCCGATGGTTTTTTATCCTCCGCTGAATTGTTACTTTAGATGACAATGGTATCCTGAAGCATTTACAACTATCGAGACTGCATGACCACTCAAGTTTCCAGCCTTTCACAAGAGCTTTCCGGCCTTGCGAGCAAACTCCCTAAAAAAACGCTGATAAAGGCAAAAGAGCATGGATTTTCCGATTGTCAGCTTGCCAATATTTTCAAAACCACAGAAACCGTCATACGGACGCTGAGAAAACAGTACGGCGTGGAATCGGTATTCAAAACCGTCGATACCTGCGCTGCCGAATTCGACGCTAAAACCCCGTACCACTACTCGACATACGATGAAGAAAACGAGTCTGTGCGTTCCGACAAAAAAAAAGTCATTATCCTCGGAGGCGGCCCGAACCGCATCGGTCAGGGCATAGAATTCGATTATTGCTGCGTACAGGCGGTTTTCGCTCTACGCGAGGCCGGCTATGAGACCATCATGGTCAACTGCAACCCCGAAACGGTTTCGACCGACTACGACATTGCCGACAAGCTCTATTTCGAACCGTTGACGTTTGAGGACACGATCCGTATCATCGAACATGAACAGCCGCTCGGAGTGATCGTCAGCTTCGGAGGTCAGACTCCCCTGAAGCTCTCGACAAAACTGGACGAGGCCGGCGTTACCATTCTCGGAACATCATCGAAAGGGATAGATCTTGCGGAAGACCGCAAGAAGTTCGGAGCTCTCCTCGAAAAACTCGACATTCTCCATCCGGATTACGGCACCGCCATCTGTTTTGATGAAGCGCTCGCCATTACCGAAAGAATCGGTTATCCGGTTCTGGTAAGGCCAAGCTATGTGCTTGGAGGAAGAGCCATGAAAATCATCTATAATAAAGACTCTCTCAAGGAGTATGTCGATCAGGCGCTTTTCATTTCGGAAAAATATCCGCTGCTTATCGACCGTTTCCTTGAAACTGCCGTGGAATTCGACATCGATGCCATTGCCGACACTACCGACTGCGTTATCAGCGGCATCATGCAGCATGTGGAGGCGGCAGGCATTCACAGCGGCGACTCGACCTCGATCCTTCCCTATCGCAATATCAGCCCGGAAGTGATCAATACCATGAAATCCTATACCCGTACGCTTGCCGAACATCTGAAGGTTGTCGGCCTCATGAACGTTCAGTATGCCGTCCAGAACGAGAGCGTTTACGTGATCGAAGTGAATCCGAGAGCGAGCCGTACGGTACCGTTCGTGGGCAAGGCCACTGCGGTTCCGGTTGTAAAAATCGCAACGCGGGTCATGCTTGGCGAGAAACTCAGCGATCTGCGCAAAGAGTACGACCTGAAGGATTGCGACGAACTGGGCATGAAGCACATGGCCATAAAGGAACCGGTATTTCCATTTTCGAAGTTCGTTAAATCAGGCGTGTACCTCGGCCCTGAAATGCGCTCCACCGGCGAAGCCATGAGCCTTGCCGAACAGTTTCCCGAGGCTTTCGCCAAAGCGTACCAGGCGGCGAACATGGAACTTCCTCTTTCAGGTTCGGTCTTTATCAGCGTAAACGATCAGGACAAGAGCCAGCGCATTATCGCGATTGCCAAAGAACTTTACCGCATGGACTTCGATCTTGTCGCCACGGCGGGCACCCACCGCTTCCTTATCGAAAACGGAATCGAATGCAAAAAAGTCTTCAAGGTAGGCGAAGAGGGGCGTCCGAACATTTTCGATATCATCAAACACGGCAAGATAGATTTTGTCATCAACACGCCCAGGGGGGAAAAGGCGCTGCATGACGAGGAGGCTATCGGCGCGGCATCAGTGCTGAGCAACGTGCCGTTCGTCACCACCATCGAGGCTGCGGAAGCTTCTGTTCAGGCTATCGACTGTATCCGGCGCCAGGAGTTCGGCGTCAAGAGCCTGCAGGAGTATTCGGCATATCGAAACAAGTGATGCGCTTTTTCATAAGCAATAGCATAAAAAAAGGGATCTGAAACGATCCCTTTTTTTATGCGGCTTCAGAATCTACTTCCAGTCGGAAAGCATATTGTCGAGAATATCGGATGCAATCATCTCGAGAGATTGCATGATTGCATCCTGTTTGCCTGAAAAACTGCCTACGGAGTAATCGGCAAACCCGGTAAAGGTCCGCTCGAACAGCATCGTTTTGTTCACCCTGTCCTGAAAAGCCGCATTGACGGTAATGGTGATCCGGTTGGTAATCGCACGTTCGGTCGTACTGCTGAGCTGACTTGGTTCGTCACTGAAAGTGGTAATGGTACCTTCGAGCAGACCGTCGGCCGTCGCTCGCGAAGGAGTCATGCGAAGCGGGCTCTGCGACTCGATCTTCTCTGTCAGGCGTCTGGTGATTTCGGCGCGGAAGGGCGCTATGCCGGCTCGCGAACGATCCTGAAAAACCGGTACCGCTATGGTTTTCATATGCGAAGGCGCCGAACCGCCGCTGAAACTGTAGCAGCCCTGAAGGATGGCGATCGTGAAGGCCAGGAAAATAACCGCTTTGGTCCCGATATGTCGCATAGTGTCGCTCCGTTTCCCGAACATGAGAAAATTAATAGGTTTCCCGGTCTATCCTGCCTGTCAGTTTACGGAAGGGATAAGTGAGGAGCAACCTCTTTTTTCTCCATTCGTTCAACGCGGAAAGATAGATGCCGGTTTTGCGGTCGCTCCAGGATGAGGCCATTTTCACGGCCAGCCCTGCGGCAACCGATGGAGGCTGAGCAAAAATATCGAGAATGGTGTTGAATGTCGCAAGCTGCCGGAGAAGTTCGGGCGTCGGATTTTCGGCGCTGACCATGCCGGTACGAACAAGCCCCGGGTGAAGCAGCATGATGGAAAGATCGCTCTGCCGGTACTCGGCGGCCGCGGCAAAGGTAAAACGGGCAATGGCGGCCTTGGTGGAGCCGTATGCCGTGATAAAAGGAGTATTCGATCCGCGATCAGTACCTGATCCGGCCATGTTGATTATCTTGCCGGAAATTTTCTCGCGAAGAAAATAACCGATCGCGGCCCTGCAGCCGTTGTAGGTGCCTTTGAGGTTGGTATCGATCACCCGTCCCCATTGAGCGGGATCACTGGAGGTGATATTGCCGAAAGGATCCGATATGCCGGCATTGTTGATAAAACAGTCGATTCTGCCGAAACGGGCAGCAGATGCCTCTACAAGGCGTTCCATTTCAGCCGTAGAACTGACGTCGCAGGCGTAACCGTAAACGGTTCCCGGAACGAATTCAGCGACAGCGGCATCAACGTTGCGCGGTGATGAAGAGGTGATGACAACCCTGGCGCCTTCATCGACGAAGCGGCGCGCAATGGCCTTGCCGATGCCTCGCGTCGAACCGGTAATAACGGCAACCCTGCCATCAAGCCGTCCCGTCTGCCGGGACCGGTCAATCCCCTCTGCTGAAGAGCGTTTATTTCTTTGTAGCGGCGCCATCGATCATAGCCTGCAGTTCGGGGCGACCCTGGGCATAGATTTCAATCGGCACTCCCAGTCTGATCGCCTCCCATGCCTGACGAATGCTTGCGGCTCCGGCTTTGGGGCCCATCGGGTGACCGAAAATCCCTCTTCCCGGTACGAAACCGAAATCGACGCTCCCGACTTTGCGGTAAACCGTTTCAAGCGTCAATGCAGAATCGCTCCCGCCCGGAACCGGCAGTGAAGTCCGTATATGGCCGAAATCCTGCAGACACTCCCTGATATTGTCCATGACCTCCTCTTCGGGAGTCATCATCCGGCTGCCGAAACCCGGCATAATGATGGAGTCAAGACCGGCAAGGCGCTGCAGCTTGGTCATTACCCTTGAATGAACGCCGTATTTTTCAAGACGGCTGAATGCGGCTATAAAGGGAAAATGTCCGATGAGCGGGACTTTGGTATGCTTCGCCAGCATTCTCACCGCACTGAGTCCAACGGGCAGCGCATTGATGAGAAGAGCGTTGGCCCCGTTATTCACGGCAATATCATGCTGCTCGATCAGACGGTCAACTTCGTCGGTGACGTTGGCAAGATAGATTTTCGGTTCACCGGTCTCTTTTTCAGCTCTCATGCGCGCCGCGCCAAGCTCGCGGGAGCGCTCCTCGAGCGTGGACCAATCGACATCGGCCAGCATCTCGTCATCCTTGGCAATATCGAGACCGCCAAGCCAGCTCTGGTATGCAATTTCAGCAAAACATGATGGCTTGAGGCCGATATTGGGTTTCACGACCCCGAAAAAAATCGGCCGGTCATATGCCTGCAGAATATCGCGGATACCTTCAATGCCGAATTTCGGACCGTCGAACGCGTTGAGATAGGGCTCGGGAAACGTTATATCAAGCAGCTTCACAACAGGAACTCCCGGCGTGAAAAATGCGCCTTCTCCGCAAACCGCACTGAGCAGGTTCGGCAGCTTGGGACCGAAGTTGCGATGGGGATGGGCAATGGTGACCCTGCAGGCGTGAATCGGGCCGGTTTCGGAGTGCTTGACCGGATAACTGAGTTCAGGAAGTTCGCCTTCAACGGTAAGATGAATAACCCTGGCAGCGTAAAGCGGTCTGAAATCCTCGTCGAGCCCTACACGCCTCCATTGTGCCGTGGACTGCTCACTGCAGAAGTGAGCAAGTGCGGTCTCGATATCGCCGATACACTCCAGGTAGTAATCGAGTATCAGGTAGTCAGCCATATCGAGCTGTTCCGGTGAGGCAAAAAAACCTTTGATATCCTCAGTGTTCATAGAATAAACGTTGTTCTCACGGCCCCGGAAGCGTTAAAACACAGGGCATCTGTTTTGAAATTCATTTGTTGATTGTACGCGGAAGCGCTTACCCTTCAGCTTTGATGCTCAGGAAATATTCATATGCTTCAGCCGGAGGCATATCTTCATGAACAACCTTGCCGACAGTTTTCATCATGGCGAGCGGAGCGTCGCTCTGGAAGATGTTGCGCCCCATATCCACACCTGCCGCTCCTTCCTGAATGGCCTGGTATGACATGGTAAGGGCATCGATCTCGGAAATTTTCTTGCCGCCGGCCATGACGATGGGAACGGGGCATGATGCCGTAACCGTCTCGAAATCCTCCGGCACATAGTAGGTTTTAACGATCTGAGCTCCGAGTTCGGCTGAAATCCTGCAGGCGAGTCTGAAGTATTTTGCGTCGCGCACCATATCCTTGCCGACAGCGGTAACAGCCATGGTGGGAATGCCATAGCGGAGACCCATATCGACCAGCCTGGTCATATTGCGGATGGAGCGGGTTTCATATTCGCCACCTATGAACACCTGCAGGGTAATCGCGGCAACGTTCATGCGGATGGCATCCTCGATATCGACGGCGAGTTCTTCGTCGGATAACTCCTTGAGAATACTCGGGCCGCCGCTGCAGCGCATGACAACCGCCCTGGTGAGCGAAGGCGGTACCGTTGTGCGGAGAATGCCTCTGGTAAGCATGATTGCGTCGGCATAGGGCATGAGCGGCACAATGTTGACGTCAGGGCGTTCAAGCCCGGTAGTAGGACCCTGAAAGTAGCCGTGATCGATAGCGAACATGACCGTTCTTCCCGTATCCGGCCTGAAAATTCTCGACATACGGTTTTTCATTCCCCAGTCAAGCGAGTGTGCGCCTTTCAGAAAAAATCCGTGTTTTTCAACAGGGATGTCGGTATAGTACTCTTTTGCCTGTTTATCCTTGTCATATTCAGCCATGATAGTCTTCTCCTGTTTCGGTTATGGTTTGTTATACAATCTGTTCAACCCGCGTAACGGCCGCAGATCAACGGAGCGCGGCAGCAATGTTTCCACCGTCAACCGTGACGATAGAGCCGGTCGTTTTTGTTTCAAGAGCCTGGTGCACAAAAGCCTCTGCAACGTCTTCGGCCGTGACCTCAACCTGAAGCAGGTTGCCGGCCATGTACTCCCGTTCGCTCAGCCCACGGGCTTTCGAGCGGGTTTTGATCATTTCATCGGTCAGAAGACCGGTACGGATACGGTCGGCATTGATGCCGTTGGCCCGAATGCCGTCGCGTCCGTGATCGAGCGCATACTGGCGCACGAGAAACATCGTTGCCGCTTTGGGCAGCCCGTAAGGGCCGAAATCGGGGCCGGGGTTTACCGCCTGCTTGGACACGTTGAAAAGCAGAACGCCCCCGGTGCCCTGCAGTTTCATGATTCTGACCGCCTGCTGCGCAATGGACTGATGCGAGAAGAAATTCAATTCGAAGCTCCGGCGAAGCACTTCGTCGGCAACGTCGCCGATCCTTCCCTGCAATGCGACTCCTACATTCGATACGAGAATGTCGAGACCTCCGAATCGGCGGCAGACCGCGTCAAAGGCCCGCTTTACCGCATTGCGGTCGGTAACGTCGCACGCTATGGAGAGCACCCCTCCGCCAAGCTCTGCAGAGGCACGTTCAAGCGCCTCCGGGTTCAGATCGACGATTACCAGCTCCGCCCCCCTCTGTCGGAACGCTTTGGCCGTAGCGAGCCCTATGCCGCTTGCAGCTCCGGTAACGAGAGCCACCTTGCCGGCAAACACATCGTGACGGACTTTCTTCATTTTCGCCTGCTCCATCTCCCAGTACTCGATATTGAAAACATCCCTCTCGGTAATCGACTCGAAAGTTCCGACCGATTGCGCATCGAGAATCGCCGAGGCCGTGCTTTCGGCGATATCGGCATTAACCGAAGCCGCATGGGCAGTCCTTCCGAGACCGAACAGTCCGAGCCCAGGGACAAGAACAACTCTCGGGAGCGGATCGAGCATCGTCACCTGCATGCCCGAAGCCTGCTGCTGACGCTGAAAATAAGCGAGATATTCCGCTTTATACCGTTCCACGGCCTCATGAACCGCACTCTTGAAACCCTCAGGATCAAGAGCGTCCGGAGCCGGAACGACGAGCGGCCGGTTTTTTGTCCGGATAATGAAATCCGGCGTCATGGCGCCTCTGCCGCTTACTTCCTCAAGCTCGATACCGTTCACGTATTGCAGTATATCCGGGGATGAGCGGAAATCAAGCACGAACTGGTTGTATTCGAGCGTACCGGGAGATTTTTCTTCGACAACCGCGCCTCTGATAACGGGAGCAACATCTTCGAGAAGAGCGACTGTCTCCGGCAGGGAAATCGAGGGGAAAACCTTTCTTCCGGACCGGGCTATGCGCTCTTCAAGTTTCGAGACGCTTTCTATCATGCAGTCATAGGCGGCAGCCGCACTGTCGGCCAACGTCACAAGACCGTGTTTCTGAAGGACAAGGCCCCTGATGGCCGGAGCGTTGCCGTATGCCTCTGCAGCAGAACGCGCAAGACCGAGACCCGGCTTGATATAGGGCACAAGACCGAACTCCTCTCCGAGTACCTCCCTGCAGAGTTCTGCGCCGTTCGGCTGATTGCTGAGCGTCAGCAACGCTGTCGAATGGGTATGAAAAATAAACCTGTGAGGAAGAAACGCATGCAGCAGAGTCTCGATCGAAGGCGAAAGCGAGTTATTGACCATATGATCGGTCAGATAGAAAAGATTCAGATAAAGGAAGTTCTTGAACTCCCTCGTCGAAAACCGCTGCATATCTTCTTCACTGCGGCGTTCTCCGGTAGCATAGAGATGCTGCAGTTTCTGCAGGGGTTCGATCCTCACCGGCGTAAAATCGTGTGCGCCCAGAGCGGCCAGATCGACGCCGCTTCCTTTGATAAAAATAACGTTTACCCGATTACCGATAATGTCGTGCAGCTCGCTTTTCACCGAAGTATTGCCGCCGCCATGCATCACCAGACTGCTCTCCCTTCCGAGCAGACGGGAGGCATAAACCAGTTCGGCAAGTTCCGCAGGAATATCGTCCGCACTGCACTGCCCGCTCACCGAGCACCGAAGATCCGCTTCGTTCCATAGATTTTGCATGAGAAATACCGCTGTCTTATACCGTTTCGAGGTTGTTAAAAAAAATTCCGTGATCAGATCTGGACTCCATTCAGCCCATGGAAGCCTTTTTTTTCTTTTTATGCCATCTTTCGATAAAGAAACCTGAAAGATAGATAACGAGAAATCCGGGAATGACCACCGCAAGATAGGTCATTTTATCACCAACGGTCTGGAGCTGTCCGGAAGCCCAGATCATCCATGCAAGAACAAACCAGAATGGCCCGACAAAAACGAAGGTGATGTTCCAGAGGGCTGTAAAACTGTATTTCATATTTTGTTACAGAATGATGTGACAAATAAAAAACCTCAGATACGACCATCGAGCCGCAATTTCCGTTCGTTGAGCTTTTCCAGAATAATTCTTACGAGATACTGAAGCGCATTGACGACGTAGGTAAAATATGCAAGAAATGCCTCCCAGATAAGCACATCTTCCGGATAACCAAGAAAGGCCAGAACAAAATAAAGCAGATGAAACGCCGCTGCTACCGTGCTTCCTATATCCTCCCAGAAAAACTCTTTCGAATAGACCCACTTGTCGAAAATCTCCTTTTCGAAAAACATCCCGGTAATGAAAAGAAGCGCGAAAAAAAGAGTCTTGAAAAGAATCACGACGCTTACCCAGTAAAAATCCGTAATGAACAGTCCGTTCGAATAAAGGATGGTGATGGTAACGCCGGTCACAAATATAAGAAACTGGATAGGCGCAAGAATGATCTGTATATCGGTCCAGATCGATGCATTTCGCTTAACCAGCTGTTCGGGAGTATAACGGGGCATGAGATCGGTTGTTCTTTTTACTGAAATAATATACGTACAGGCAAAAGGAATTGCGGATGGGTCACTTGAAACGTAAAGCTTGGAATATAGTAAAATGGAAGGGAGAGAAAAAGCCGTGGCAAAGAGGCGCTGGTTCATCAAAAGGAAAAGAACGCTCCCGACTTTCAAGGGAAACCAAAGAGAGATGATTTTTTTAAAAAAAATTGATCTATCTTCAGAGCTGAGCCATTCTGCGATTTTCCTCATCAGAAAACGAGTGCGTTCTTGTTTTATGGAGTTTTTTTCAATTTTGCACGTTTCACCGGATGTACATGCTGAAACCTGAAGAGACAAGACCCCTGAAAATCCTCCTTATTTCGCCACAGGGGAAAATGGATGACGACAGTAACCAGAAACCCCTTTTCCATATGGCGCTTGCCGTTCTGGTAAGCCTGACACCTCCGCAGCATGAGATCGAACTTGTCGACGAACACTTCCACGATCCGATCGACTACGACGGCAAGTACGATGTTGTCGGCATTACTTCCAGAACGCTTGAAGCTACAAGGGCGTATGAAATTGCCGACACCTTCAGGGCTCACGGCAAAAAAGTGGTGCTGGGCGGTCTGCATATCTCTTTCAATGCCGAAGAGGCGGCAAAGCATGCCGATTGTATCGTTATCGGCGAAGCCGACAATCTCTGGACGACGATACTCGACGACGTCGCCGGAAACTCGCTGAAATCCACCTATAATTCAAAGGATTTTCCGCCGGTCAAGGAGATCACGCCGATCGATTACGCCCGAATTGCAAAAGTGTCGAAACGGGAAAAAGTGGACGGCACGAAATCGATTCCCATCTACGTGACCCGCGGATGCCCCTTCAACTGCTCGTTCTGCGTAACGCCGAATTTTACGGGAAAACAGTATCGCGCGCAGAAACCGGAACTGCTTAAAGAGCAGATCGAGTCCGCAAAAAAGCATTTCTTCAAGGCGAACGGACGCACAGCGAAACCCTGGTTCATGCTGACGGACGAAAATCTCGGCATCAACAAAAAACGGCTATGGGAGTTCCTCGACCTCCTCAGGGAGTGCGATATCACCTTCAGCGTCTTTCTGAGCGTCAATTTCCTCGAAGATCCCGAAACCGTTAAAAAGCTGGTGGACGCCGGCTGCAATTTCGTGCTTGCCGGACTCGAGTCGATCAAGCAGAGCACCCTTGAGGCCTACAACAAGGGACATGTCAATTCAGCGGAAAAGTATTCGAAAATCATCGATGACTGCCGAAAAGCAGGCCTGAACATTCAGGGAAACTTCCTGATGAATCCGGCTATCGATACCTTCGAAGATATCGACGAATTGGTGAAATTCGTGACGAAGAACCATATCTTCATGCCGATATTCCAGATCATCACTCCCTATCCGGGAACGCAGATGTACTGGGATTACAAAAACAAGGGGCTCATTACCGACGAAGACTGGGAAAAGTACAACGCACTGCATCTGGTCATCAAATCAGATCGCTACGATCCCCTGCTCTTCCAGTACAAGGTGCTCAAAAGCTATACCGACATCTACTCCTGGCGCCACATCGCAGCCAGAACCTGGTATAATCCGAAAAAAATGATCAACCTGATCACCAGTCTCGCATTCCGCAACCACCTGCGCAACCAGCTTGCCGAATTCGAACGTCACCACGGCATCACTCCCAAAATACTCGAAGGCATAAAATAACCCGAACCCGTCCCAGCAGCACACCGCGCCTTAAAAAGGACGCGGCGGTGCTGCTGCAGCAATAATCGTAAAACCGGGAATCCTCCGTTTGCACACCGTCTCCGGATTTTACTCCGGAAAAACAACATCTCCCGTTTTTTTCATTTTATTGACCCGGAGTACTATATTCAAGCGGCAAAACCATCACCAGTTGCTGCAACTGCATATAAATCAGTACTATATATAAACCACACTCCATAATGAAACACTTCACCAAAAAAACCTCAGGAATAGTCCTGCTTTCGGCACTCGTTCTTTTTACCGGTTGTTCAAAATCCGATAACCCGGTATCCAATGCCGTCTCTTCACTCACTTCCGAATCACAGCCAAAGCGTTACGAGATAAAATCGGGTATCGTGCACTATGCACCTATGAATCTCATGGGCATGGGAACAACTACCGAAACCCTCTATTTCGACGATTATGGCCGGAAAGAGGCTGTGGAAACCATTACGGAATCAAACGTGATGGGAATCAAAACCTATGAACACCGGGTGCAGATCACGGACGGTACGATCGGTATTTCCTACGAAATCAAGAAAACCGTCAACGGCAAGGACGAAACGAGCAAGGTTGCCCAGAAAGGCGATATCAGCGAGTTCCAGGAAATGGCGAAGATGATGGCCTCGACGATGGACATCAACGAACTGAAGAAAAATATGGATTATCGCGAGGAGGGAACGGAAACGATCGCAGGCGTAACAGGGAAAAAGTATTCGGTAGCCATGAACAAGGAACAGCCCGATGCGCGCGTTTACGGTGTTATGTACAAAAACATCGTACTGAAAAGCGAAATGGGCTCCATCAGCAAGACAGCCGAACGTATCGAGGAAAACGCAGCCGTACCGGCATCGAAATTTGCAATTCCGGAGGGATACACCGTCGAAGAGGTCAACCTTGCCGAAGAGATGAAAAAGGCTGGCATGGAAGAATCCGAAGAGTAGGAGAAAGCCCGACGACCAACATCGCGGAAGACCGGACGCCCTCACCCGGCAAAAAACGTCCGGTCTTCACGCCCTTGCCGCCATACGGCCAAAGCCCCCCCCTGTTTCCTCCGCCGGCAGTTGCGGCACACCATACTCCCGCAACCAGTGCCATTGAAAACGGATTCTCCCGACCGAGCCCGGAACGCCTGTTCAGGCTGATTCCCGGCATCAAGGCAGCGGAATCAGAGCGATTTTTCCCCGAAAAGCCCTTATCGCGCAATCCAGCTATTTACGGAACCTCCAGTACCTCCCCTCCGCGGTATCGACCGGCTGGAGAGAAAAACGCTCCGAGGCGGGAAGTCCTCTGCTGATGATATAAAACATGTCCGAAAGCACCGTTCTGGAGCGATTGTAATAGGAGTGCCCGAGAAGATCGCTGTCGACATCGGTGGCATCGATGGTTTCAATGCCGGGTACGATAAGCGGTATATCCGCGACTTCACCGGCCCTCGGGTTGCCGTTGACATTTTCGGAGACCATGAGCGCATTGTCCGAACGCGAAGCGTAAACCGTTACCGGCACCCCGTGGCCGGCCAGGGATGGCGCAAGTTCCCGTCTGAAACGTTCCGCATTGATATCCGGCGCGGCAAGCACTATGGCGCCAAAACGGGAAAGCAGTTCGGGTCGCTCTTTTGCAAGCATGATGAAAGCCGAGGTCAGGGCACGGGTTCCCATGCTGTGGGCAAGCAGATAGATGCCTGCCTTTCCGGAACGCTCGGCTATACCGCAAAGAAAATGGTAAAGATGGCCTTCGGTTTCGACAACGCTCCGTTCGTCCTCGCGATATGAGCCGAGCGAAGCGTCCGACGGCCAGCTGTAGACCAGCGGCGTGCCTCTGAAATCGAGATCGGAGGTCATCTGGGCCATGCGCAGTGCGGCGGCCTCGAAACTTATGTTGAAACCGTGAACAAATACCAGAGCCGTTTTCCGGCTGCCGGCGCGCTGCATGAAAAGCCCCACTTTATCGAAAAAAACCTGCTTGTCGAGGGTATCGATCGAAAGAAGTTCAAAATGACGTTCCGGATGCATGCTCAGCACCGGCCTTTCAAGCTCGGCTATGCGGTGCTTATGCGGCACAGAGACTGTGCAGGTTCCATACTGCAGCGGAGCGTGATCCGAATTGTAGAACTCCCCCGGTTCGCTGCTTCCGGACCTGGCCCGATCGGTCGCGTAAAACAGCGAAAGAATCGGGCGCTGCTGCACAGCCTGAAAGGAGGCAGAGCACCCGGCAAGTTCCAGCGCCAGCAGCAACACGGCAAAAACGGTTCTGAACGTATGTATCATTGATGACCTGCCTTCGTTACAGGATTTGGGTTCCAAAAAAGGCAACCAGAGCACGGCGTACTCTACAGTAGCAATATAGATACCCCTGAACATTTTTCTTCAAACGGAAAAAGGAAACCTGCATTGCCGATTCAGAAAATTGTGTTTATGATTCACGTACGTTCTTCCAGAATATCATCTTATCGAAAAGTACTCCCTGTCCCGACTACCAGCCTGAAGTGCTTCCACCGACAATCCTTTTTCAGCGCACTCCTGCTCGAGCATCTCATGGGCATCGACCTGTCTCAACCTCATCGGCACCATCACTTTCTGTAACTTTCCCACATCGCCGAGAACCTCTTCGACAAACCCGCCACTTCACAAAATCCGCCTATCGCTGAACTGCCGCTCGTCCCGATGCCGCATCGACTTTCCTGCAAAAAGCCCATATCCGATTCTTATCCATAACGCCTCCCCTCGTGTTTGGATACGGAATAAGCAATTTCCCTATGAAACCCTATCCATGACGCTATAAATACCGTAATGCATGACGTCTCATAACGAGACATGTCTGATTAATAAAACGCATTCCAACGCATTATGAAACAATGTCCATCTACTTATTTATAAATAATCTAAATATATAAAATAAACATAAGCACTTACTATATAACGATTTAAATAAGACAGGACTCCCCAGTTTATGAAGTATGGCATAGTACTTGTGACTATACGACCATAAATCTTCAATGAACGAAACGACTGAACGGGAGAGTCAACATGAAAAAGAGCCTCATCACAACGCTGGTAACAACCGCAATACTGCTCGTCAGCTCGATATTCACAACAGGAGTCTCTTATGCATCGGTCTTCCAGCCAGCGGCTTCGCTGCAGGAAGCCGAACAGATCGCCAAGCAGTCTTATCGCTTCATCATCTACAAGAACAGCCAGTACGGTGAAACCATACCTGAGGAAGCTCGGCTGGATCGCCTCAACAGAATTAATCGCGAACTCCACAGAATGCATGAAGATCTTGCACTCAACCTCCCCGTCGTCAGCAGGCTGCACATGATCGCAAGAAACAGGGGAATCTATAATCCCGGACGTGACGAGATCGTGTTCTCGATGAAAAACACGGAGCATACGATCCGGCACGAGTTAGGGCACGTCATAGATATAAGGAAGGGAATCAACAACGCTGAATGGAAAAATCTGGTCAGGACGCTTCAGGAAAAATACGGTTTCGCTCCAAGTGCCTATGCAAGAACAAACGATTCCGAATACTGGGCCGAAGCTTTCGCATACTATACTTCACCGGAGTATGGAAAGAGCATCGGAAGATTCCCTGCGGAACTTGAAAGCTATATGGTCAACGTTATTGATGGTATGAAAAATACGGGCGGAAGCAATCTGGCATACAACAAGAACAAGTAATGAAACATTCTTCCTGGAAAATTTTATTTCGCAGTGCTTTACATATAAACACAGAAGGCCCCTTTTGAGGAGGCCTTCTGTGTTTATATGTAAATGAGAAAACCCTCACTCTTTATTCTGCTTTTCATCTTTGTTATCATTGCTGTCGTTCTGAGTGTTATCTGCAGGGGGTTCCTCTTCATCAGGACCCGGAAGACCACTTCCGCCGCCGGCCACGGAGCCTGCTGTAGAGCCTGTGTTAGCAGGAACCGGAATGGCTGCCGCATCGGATGCATTTCCGGATGCAGCGATAAGCGGAGCCGACGCTAAAACAAGAGCTGCCCCGGCAAGAACAAACGATCGAATAAGAGAGCTTTTCATCGATATCTCCTTTTTTATTTATAACGTTGATTACAGTTTGAAAGCCGTACCTACCGCAAAAATACAACGAACGCCATCACCGGAATTATCGGTCAGATCGGCAGCTCCCAATGTAGCGGCAACAGGGGTTTTGCCCAGCCAGAATGTTTTGGAGATACCGGCATTGAGGTTGAGACCGTTCCAGTCGGCAATCACATTGAAGGCATCGGCAATTTCATAGGCAACGTTGCCGAACACATAGGTTCCGTGCTCGCCTTTTCCATCGGCAATATCCATGGGACTCTTGTCGCCGAAACGACCTGTTCCCGCACCGATACTGAAATGCAGCTTCGATCCGCCGCTCGCTTCATCGACAAACGGATCAGATTGCAATCCCTGGCTGTAAACGACGTAAAAGCTTTCATCGGAATCGCCACCATCCGTAAGCATCACATTTTCAACACCGATACCGACAGCATTGGCATTGCCAAGATTTTTCGACAGATGTACAGACATGGAGTACTCCTCCCACTCACTGATATCAAGCGAAATCAGCGCCACCTGCAAGCCGATGTTTTTGACGGGATCTCCGATACCGAACCCAAGCACGGCGGCACCGTCGGTATCATCGGTATATGGTGCCGGCGTGTTTCCACCGATACCCATGAAAATGACATTGTTTGATGCGCCCCAGGCAACCGGGGTGGTCAGCGATTTACCATGGTTATTCGGCAGATAAGTCACCGATGAAGGATCGGCAGCATCAACCTGAAGAGGGTTTATGGCAAGCATTCCGAAAAAAAACGCTGCAACGGATAGTCTGGATGGTTTCATGATTAATGATGGTTATTGTTGTTTTTAAATCGTGCGGTATAGATTACACTTCTATAATCTCCTATACGTCAGGAATCTCCCGGCCATTAGGCTGCATATGTATATAAATCTAAGGATAGGGTTCATTTTGTTATTTTTCAAGCAGTTAAAGGTACCCTAAGCATCTCGTGTGCATCATAAGAAGAAGACGGACGATTCGCAGAAACTGTAATACACTTGTAGTACATAAGTATATCGAGCCCGACTTTTAGGAAGCAACACCGTTATCCTGGAGCACAATAAATTTAGAGACCCCATAGAGCAACAAGCAAAAATACGCTGCATCATTTCCGTCAGATATGAATGATACAGGTCAAAAAAAACAATGCACACAAAAAAAATAAATCAGGGAGAACTGCATGAAATTCGATGAATCCGTTACATAATGAAGAAACAAAGCAAGAGCATTACCTGCCACCCAGGTAAAACAGGACAAAACTCTACATGCTGTACCTATATTTCTTTGCTATGGACGAATGAAACAAATGCATATAACGCGAGATGGGGGTATACGCATCTGTTTTTAATATACTTTTTATTGGTTAAATAAAAAAAAATCCGGTTTATCCAAATACCCGTTGCATCACAATCTTTCTCCACGACACGCTTGCAGTTCGATCATTTCGGTTTTTTCCGCTACAAAAAAAGGCGGCATAAAAGCCGCCTTTTTCAGAAAACATTGTTAATTCCGAAACGATCAGGCACCTGCCATCATCGCATTTACATCCTCCTCAACCGTTCCGATACCCTTGATGCCGAACTTTTCGACAAGCACCGCTGCCACGTTTGGCGTGAGAAATTCGGGAAGCGTCGGTCCGAGACGGATGCCTTTCACTCCGAGATAGAGCAGCGCAAGCAGCACGGTAACGGCTTTCTGCTCGTACCAGGCGATGTCGAAGGAGATCGGAAGGTCATTGATGTCCTCCAGACCGAACACCTCCTTGAGCTTCAGCGCGATGACGGCAAGCGAGTAGCTGTCGTTGCACTGGCCGGCGTCGAGCACGCGAGGAATGCCGCCGATATCGCCGAGCTGCAGCTTGTTGTAGCGGTACTTCGCGCAACCGGCCGTCAGAATGATCGTGTTGTCGGGCAGCGCTCCCGCTACGTCTGTATAGTACTTGCGCGAGTTGTGGCGTCCGTCGCATCCGGCCATCACCACAAACCGCTTGATGGCGCCCGATTTGACGGCATCTACCACCTTGTCGGCGAGCGCAAGCACCTGGTTGTGCGCGAAACCGCCCACGATCTCGCCGTTTTCGATCTCTTTCGGCGCAGGGCAGGTTTTTGCCTGTTCGACCAGCATGGAAAAGTCCTTGCTGCCTCCTTCGGGACGCGCGCCGATATGTTTCAGCCCGGCGTAACCCGCCATGCCTGTGGTGTACATCCGGTTGCGGTAGGACTCCCTCACCGGCACGATGCAGTTGGTGGTCATGAGGATCGGTCCGTTGAACGACTCGAACTCGCGATCCTGCGCCCACCAGGAGTTGCCGTAGTTGCCGACAAAATGACTGTACTTCTTGAAAGCCGGATAGTAGTGTGCCGGCAGCATCTCGCAATGAGTATAGACGTCCACGCCGGTTCCCTCGGTCTGTTTGAGCAGGTCTTCCATGTCGCGCAGGTCGTGGCCGGAAATGAGGATACCGGGATTCGTGCCGACACCGGTACTGACCGTGGTGATTTCAGGGTTGCCGTAGGTTTCGGTGTTGGCCTTGTCCAGCAGCGCCATGGCTTTCACGGCGACGCCTCCGGTTTCGAGCACCAGAGCGGTAAGCTCGTCGGCGCCGAGCGGTTTGAGCAGCGATGCGAGCCCCTTCACATAGAAATTGTAGATCTCCTGATCTTCGTAACCGAGTACCGCTGCATGGTCGGTGTAGGCCGCAAGCCCCTTGAGGCCGTAGAGCACAAGGCTTTTCAGCGAACGGAGATCCTCGTTCCCGCTGAGCGATTCGATACCGCACGCCACGGATTTCTCGAGGAACTCGTCCCTCGTGCGCCCGTTCCAGAGGGCTGCGTCGTGTGAAGGCACCTCCGTAAGCGAACCCTTCAGCTCGTCGCGCCGGTCGAGCGTGGCGCAGATCTGCCGGACGATGGCCTCGTCGTCGAAGTTGGTGTTGGTGACTGTCACGAAAAGCGACTCGCTGATCAGCCGGCCGTACTCCGCCGGAACCTGACCTTCAAGTCCTTCGGCACAGAGCGCAAGCCCTTCGGCGGCATACACCAGCACATCCTGCAGCCTGGCGGTCATTTCGTCCTTGCCGCATACCCCGCGGGCTATGCAGCCGGTTCCCCTGACGCTCTCCTGACATTGATCGCAATACATTCCCATTAGATCCTCCGTTGTGTTGTTTTCGGGAAGGTTCCCTGTTTTTTTACGTCCGGGGACTCACAAGAGCGGCTATCTTTCTATCCCCTGCCGCACCCTCGCTGTCCCCTTTTTTCTCTTTCAGTAAAGCCCTTTGCATGAACGCCGTGCAGAGCAGGCGTTTGTTGTTCGGACGACGTTCTATGATCGCACTGCAATCCTCGATGGCGCCATCGATCTCTCCCAGTTCGGCTCGGGCGATTGCCCGGTTGCCGTAGGCCATCACCGCCTCGCGGAACCGCAGCCCGAGCTTCAGCGCCATGGTATAGTCCGCCACGGCACCAGTGAAGTCCCCGGTGCTGCTCTTCGCGTTGGCACGGTCGTACCACCCTTCGGCATGTTCCGGATTGCGATCGATACCCTTCGTGATCTCCTCGGCGGTGCCGCGATACCCTCCAAGCGCGTCTTTCAGCATTTTACACCCACTCCTCGCCGAGTTTGTTCCCCTGCACGCCGATAACGATCTTCCTGACCGGAACCTTGCGCTTTGCGCGCTTCTGCGCTTCCGAAACGATCGACATGAGCCCTCCACAGCAGGGAACCTCCATGATGGCCACCGTGATGGTGTTGATGCGCGCCATGTCTATCATGGCCACAAGCTTTTCGACATAAACATCCATGCCGCTGTCGAGCTTCGGGCATGCGACGGCAAGCGTCCTGCCGCGAAGCAGCGAGCGGTGGAAATCTCCGGCAGCAAATGCCGTACAGTCGGCGGCAAGCAACAGATCGGAACCCTCGTAGTAAGGAGCCAGCGGAGAGACGAGGTGCAGCTGAACCGGCCACTGGCGAAGTTCGCTGGAAGCCGCAGTCTCGCGAGCTGCAGGCGTCGCTGACGCAGAATGCCCGTTAACGGAACGGAAATCCATCGTCCGGCTGCCCGGACAGCCTCCGCCGTGATGCCCATGGGCCTGAGGAGCGTGCTCCGCCTGATGACACGATACCGCAGCCTCCTGGCCCACAAGCTCGAGCGGATTGGAAATGCCTGCCGCTTCGAGATAGTCGAGCGCATCCTGCAGATAGTCGTGCGCGCCGTGGTCGCGCAGGTGCCGCAGATGCGCGGCGATAACGTTCTGCCCGCCCCTGACGATGCTCTCCTGCATCACCCGCTTCTCGTCGTACGGCTCCGCCTCCCGCTCTTCGATACGCATCGCTCCGGTCGGGCAGTGGCCGATGCATGCCCCGAGCCCGTCGCAGAAAAGATCGCTGACGAGTCGGGCCTTGCCGTCTATCAGTTGCAGTGCGCCCTCAGGGCATCCCGGTATGCAATCGCCGCACCCCGTGCACTTTTTTTCATCTATGGTGATGATCTGACGTTTCATGCCTGTGTGACCCCTTTTGTTTCGTGTTTAATATCCTTCCCATTCCCTGCAAGCGCCCCATCCTCCCCTGCCGCAGCGGCGGCCGGAATGCATCCGTGAGCGTTCAGGGCGTTGGCGGCCTCAAGATCCTGCAGCAGCTTGCCTATCGTGATGTTGTCGAACTCCCTCTCGACCACCTGCTCGATACGGAGGATCTCATGGCGCAGCACGCAGCGTGCCCGGTTTGCGCATATCTGCTTGCGGAACAGGCACTCCGAAACCTGCACCCTGCCCTGGAATATCTCGATCAGCTCTCTTACCCTTATGTCATGAGGATTCCTGGCCAGCATAAAACCGCCGCCGGCACCCTCTTTAGAAACGACTAGACCGTGACGAATCATCTCCTGCAGCAGCCTGCGCAGAAACTGATAGGGAATATCCTGCTCCCCTGCGATAGACCTTGCCGAGAGATACCCTCCATTTGCAGATCCAAGCGACAGCAGGGCGCGGATTGCGTAATCGGTATTTTTTGTCAGTACTTTCATAATGCCTTTTTAATTGATACCAAATTAGTATCAGTTATTGTAAATCCCAAAATTTTTCAAATAATTCCGAAGTATGTTACTTTTTTTAAAAAGTATGATTTGCCCCGTTCCATCCGGGCGGCCCATCGGCGATGAGGGCCCGCAAGAACAGGCTTCGGATACCGCAACAGGTTCGTATATTGAAAGGCAACCCCTTCCGGAATCCTTGCGGAAGCTTTCGGTCACTCTCAACAGGATATTCCCGACATCATGCTGCAGCTCAGAACCGCCGGCTATAAAGCGCTTGACATACTCCGTACAGAGGGAGCCTTTCCTTTTCAATGGAACAATGCCGGCGAACTCGAAGAGAGAACCGACAAGCTCATGCGACGTTTTTTTGAGGAAAGAGCGGCTGTATCGAAAGAGCTGGGGGCAGGGTTTCTTCTGGCGGAAGAGCTCGATCGCCTCCTGCGTACCGAAGAGCCGGAAATCATGGACAGCGAAAACCTGGCCGCAACCGGGAAACTCGCCATAGTACGAGCTCTCGACAGGCAGAACAGCGTCATGGGCCTTTACTCACGTTATACAGCCCTGCTTCTCCCTCTTGTCCGGAATATCGCCTCAAGGACACAGAGCCGGGTCAGGCTGCTCGAACTGGCCGGCGGAACCGGAGGGCTTGCCCTGGCCCTCGCCTCCGAAGCACAAAAGCAGGATCTGCCTCTTTCGGTAACCGGATCGGACGTCGTTCCGGAGTATATTGAGGAAGCAAAGCGTGCTGCTGCGGAAAAAGAACTGCCGGTAACCTTCAGGCTGCTCGACGCATTCGACATGAATACCGGTCAGAATGAAACATTCGATATCATCCTGATCTCCCAGAGTCTCCACCATTTCACGCCGGGACAACTCGCCGTGATGATCGCGAATGCAGAAAAAAGGAAGGCTTCGGCATTTGTAGGGATAGACGGATACCGCGACCTCCTGCTGGGCATCGGCATGCCGCTCGCCGCAGGCCTTCAGGGAATCACGGCATTCACCCTGGACGGGCTCACCTCAGCCCGAAAATTCTACTCGGAACCGGAGCTTCGGCTTATTGCTGAAACAGCCGTCGGTCCCGGGCGTTACGCCATCGGGTGCTCATGGCCGATGACCGTGCTGACCGTACGATTCGACGGCGGCGAACCGGCAATCTGCACGCGGTTCGCCTGAACCTCAGATACCGGCACGATACTGCGTCATAAATGAATACACAGCAACCACTAACCAAAGGAACGAACAACCATGAATATCGGAAAACTTGCCGGCACGGCGCTCATCGCTCTTGCCGCAATCCAGCTTATCCCCTATGGCAGGGATCATCAGAATCCTCCGGTTACCGGTGAACCTGAATGGGATTCGCCAAGAACCCGTGAGCTTTTTTTTCAGGCCTGCAAGGACTGCCACTCGAATGAAACCACCTGGCCATGGTACAGCTCGGTAGCTCCGGCGTCATGGCTGGCACAGGTCGATGTAAACATAGGACGAAAGAAATTCAACGTATCCGAGTGGGGAAGAGAAGAAAAAAACGAAGGAGACGAAGCGGCCGGTGAGGTCAGGGAGGGGAAAATGCCGCCATGGTTCTATCTGCCTGCGCATCCTGAAGCCAAACTCGGCGATACGGAAAAAGAGGAACTGGTCAACGGACTTGTCGCCACTTTCGGAGATAAAAAGAAAGAAAAAGCCGAAAAGCCCTGATATCCGGTTTTCCTTCTGCGAGATAACGCGCCTTCGATGCGGCAGGAGTTGTGCTGTTCAATGCAGCGCTCCCGCCGCATTTGCGGAAATCCGAAAGCATGCCGTACCGGCATACCGATTGGTTTTTCTGTCGAAAGCATATACCTTACAGCTGAACGGGTTCCGTTTATTCAAGCCTTATAAGCACTTTCATGAATCCTGGCCTGCATTCCAGAAAAGCTATTCTTTCCGAACAGAACTATCTTCTCCATATAGCCCTGCTGCTCGTTACCGTCGTCTGCACGCTCTGGGCAGGGGCATTCTGGACCGGCCGCCCTGTCAGCTTCGACAGCCCGCAAGGCCTGCTCGAAGACTTGAGCTACGGAGTTCCCTATTCGGCATCACTCCTGCTGTTCCTCGGCACGCATGAGTTCGGCCACTTTTTTGCCGCGCTGCTGCACCGGATACGGGCAACCCTCCCTTATTTCATTCCCGTTCCTCCGCTGCCGTTTCTCCTTAACCTCGGCACCATGGGAGCGGTTATAAAAATACGGGAGCGAATTCCCGATACAAGGGCGTTGTTCGATACCGGAGCCGCCGGTCCCTTAAGTGGTTTTGTCGTATGCATCGGCCTTCTGCTCTACGGCTTTCTGAATCTTCCGCCAGATACGTACATCTATTCGATTCATCCCGAATACCTTGCCTCGGGAGGCATACCCGAACAAGCGCCCGAAGGCTCGCTCTTTCTTGGAAAAAACCTGCTCTGGCTGATTCTTGAATGGCTGATCCGCCCGAAAAATCTTCCGCCGATGACAGAAATGTATCACTACCCATTTCTGTTTACCGGCTGGCTCGCCTCATTCGTTACGGCGCTTAACCTGCTTCCCGTCGGACAGCTGGACGGAGGACACGTCATCTATGCCATGTTCGGCAGAAAGGGGCACCTGAAAGCAGCAAAAACCTTTCTTGCGTTGATTTTCATACTGGCGATGCCCTCATTTATCGAACTGATCGCCTCACTGCTTCCCGGTCTGCAGAGCCCTGTTCCTGAATGGATAATGCAATGGTCGTGGCCGGGATGGATGTTCTGGTTTTTCATTCTCCTGCGCTTCATCCGCATAGGTCATCCTCCGACCGCGTACGACCATCCCCTCGACAACAGGAGAACGGCAATCGGATGGCTGGCCATTATCATCTTTTTTCTCTCTTTCACACCGGTACCGTTCGGCATCATATGAACAGAACCACTGACGGGCACTACCTGCTCAACTGCTCCGGCCGCTTACTTGATCTACGCAGCAGCGCTGCCGTTATGGGTATTGTCAATCTTACGCCTGACTCCTTTTCCGACGGAGGCATGTTTCAGGAAGCGGGAGGCAAAGCCGACCTTTCACGCGCCGTGGAGTACGCCCTGTCTATGGTGAGGGATGGCGCGCTCGTCATCGACATCGGAGGAGAGTCAACCAGGCCCGGGGCATCGAAAGTTTCCGCTGATGAGGAGATACGCCGAACCATACCGTTCATCTCGCTCCTGCGAAAAAAATCGGAGGTACTGATCTCTATCGACACGTACAAGTCGGAAGTTGCCGAAGCCGCACTCGATGCGGGCGCTCAGATCGTAAACGATATTTCCGGTTTTACCTTCGACCGCAACCTCCCCTCCATCTGCAGAAAATACCACGCAGCGGCAATCCTGATGCATACGCCGATCACTCCGGATTCCATGAAATGGAGTACGCAGACTCACTCCGCAGTCTGCGACGTTACCGGCACCGTCACGGAATTTCTGCAGAAAGCCATTGCCTCGGCAGAGCATGCAGGAATCGACGATATCATCATCGATCCCGGATTCGGATTCGGCAAGAGCGTGAACGAGAATTTCCGCCTGCTCGGCAACATCCCGCGGTTTCTGGAGCTTGAACGCCCTCTCCTCGCAGGGGTTTCAAGAAAATCGTTTCTGGGTCATGCCATCAGAAAAAACGGCGAACCTGAACCGGCGCCGGCCGCGCGATATGACGCTACCGCTGCGGCCCAGACCATAGCACTCATGCATGGGGCGGCAATCATCAGGACGCACGATGTCAGAGCGGCGTCTCATGCAGTCTCGATCGTCAGCGCAATGAAACGTGCCATAGCGTAACGGCTCTCCGTTCCGTATTTTCAGTGTACCCTGTATTTTATTACCTTTTTGTTTCCACGGCGGAAACGGAATCGTTAAACGTAGTGCGTACATGTATCTTTCAAAAATCGAGATTCTCGGGTTCAAGAGTTTCGCTCACCGGGTCAGAATAAGCTTCGACAAAGGCCTTACTGCAATCGTAGGGCCAAACGGCTGCGGAAAAACAAATGTAGTGGACGCCATACGCTGGGTGCTCGGAGAACAGCGCACCACCCTGCTCCGTTCGACAAAAATGGAAAACATCATTTTCAATGGATCGAAAAATCTTAAACCGCTCAGTCTGACGGAAGTCTCCATCACCATCGAGAATACCAGAAACGTCCTGCCAACAGAATACACCGAAGTAACCGTTACCCGGAGGCTATACAGAAACGGAGAGAGCGACTACCTTCTCAACCAGGTACCCTGCCGTCTGAAGGATATTCTCGATCTTTTTACCGATACGGGAATGGGAAGCGACGCCTATTCGGTAATCGAACTGAAAATGATCGAAGAGATCATCAGCAATAAAAGCGAGGAGAGATTGAAGCTTTTTGAAGAGGCTGCAGGAATTACGCGCTACAAGCAGCGCAGAAAACAGACATTCAAACAGCTTGAAAGCGCTTCGAGAGATCTGGCCAGAGTGGACGACGTCATTGCCGAAGTGGAAAAAAAAGTGAGGAGCCTGAAGCTGCAGGTCAAAAAGGCCGAAAAACTCAGGGAACTGAAAAGCGAAATCAGAACGACCGATCTCCTGCTGGCCGGCCTTACCCTGCATGATGAGCTCGAAAAACTCGACCCCCTGAAAAAACTGATCGAACATGAAGAGTGCCTCTGTCACGAACTGGCGGCTACGATAGCCGGGCGAGAGAGCGAACTGCAGGATGCGGAACTGCTGCAGCTCCGCCATGAAGAGCAGCTTTCGGCCTCACAGAAAGAGCTGAACGGAATCAGCGCGGTGATTCATGACCTTGAAAAAAAACTGCTGCTGCATGAAGAGCAGCAAAAAAGCCTTTTCGCGGCGAAAAACAGCATCAGAATTGCGCTGAAGGAGAAACAAGAGAAAATTCTCATGCTCGAGAAACGAAAGGATGAATTACTGGAAAGAAAAAAACCCCTGGAAAAGAACTGCCATGATCGTCTGGAAGCGTACAGAAGGCTTTCCGGAGAACAGGACCGCCTGAATCTGGAACTGCAGGCTCATCGTTCCGGAATTGCGGAAACCCGAAAAGAGATTTCGGAACGCGAAAAAGCGCTGAATCGGCTTATTCTTGAAAAAAACGGTCTGGAAACGCGAAAGCAGCAGCTTCGATCTGTCGTGAAAAGAGCCGAAAGCTCAAAAAATGCAGCGATACAGAAAACCGGAGAATCGACGATACTGCGAAAACAACTCGAGTCAGAGATTTCCAGGCAGGCATCACTGCTTGAACAGGCAAGAGACGAAGAGAGCAGGCTGAAAAACAGGATCGACGATCTCGGCACCGCAATCGAAATGCAGAAGGAAGAGCTGCTCTCCCTTCGCGCTGAGCGGGCGGGTGTCGATAACCGGATTTCGCTGGCAGATGCGGTACTCGAGAATTTTGACGGACTGCCGGAGGGCATAGAATTTCTTGAAAAACAGAAATCTTCAGAAGCTGATCAGGGATGTCTTGCCGACATGATTTCGCTTGATCCTGCATATCGAAAGGCGGTACACGCAGCGCTCGGCGATGCTCTGAGCTATTATGTATGCCGCTCGATCGCCGAAGCGAAACTGTCGATGCAGCAGCTCCGTCTATCGAAAAAAGGAAAGCTCCATTTTCTTGTTCTTGACCTTATCGCCAGGATATCCGATAACGAAACGCAGGTGCGGGAAGGTGCCCGACGAATGGTGGATATCATCGGCTATCCCGAAGCGCTGTCTGCGGCTTTGAACAATCTGCTTTACCGATATTATCTGGTCGATACTCTCGATACTGCCGAAAATTTATCGCGGCAGGATCCGAACGCGGTATTCGTGACTCCGGAAGGCGAAAAATTCAGCGGCAGAGGCCTGCTTTACGGAGGTAGTTCCAGCAACAGCGAAGGGGTCCGGCTCGGGAAAAAATCCGAACGGGATCTGTTGCTGAACAGGCACGCTCTTCTGCAATCGAAAATCACAGGAACAGAGGGAACGCTTCGACAGCTTCAGGCAGAACTTGAAACCGTAAAAAAAGAACGGCAACGAGTTCAGACGGAAAAACTGCAGCAGGAGATCCGGGTTCAGGAAAAAAAACTCGCCCATATCGAAGCTGAAGAGCATGCCCTGAGGCAAACCATCCGGCATGCGGAGCAGGAGGTTGCCGAACTGCTTGCCGGAGTGACACAGCTCGACATCGAGGCGGCCGCATTCGTTCCGGAGATTACCGAAAAAGAGAACGCACTGCAGCTCTTGCTGGAAAACATTCAGCAAGCCCAGGAACGGCTGACCGGTCTCGAAACCCGTCACCACAGACTCAGCCACGATGTTCAGGCAGGCCAGAGCCTCCACCGGGACGCAGAACTCGAACTGGAAAAACTGCTGTTCAGCCTCAATGCGAGCAGCCAGACCCTGCGGGCCGTCCATGACGATATCAGGAAACTTGAACGGGAAACGGCAGATACCACAGAAAAAATCAACAGAACGGAACTGACGGTCACCGGGTTGAAAAAACAGCTGGAAAATCACCTCCTGAGTGCGGCTGCAGGGCAGGAGTCCCTGAAAAAGCTTGAAAGCGTCTGCCGGGAACTGCAATCAGGAAATCAGCAATCCCGGACAATCCAGAGAGAGTTGCGCAGAAAACATGAAGTGAGTCGAGAACTGGTCGAACAGCTCGTTCAGCAGCAGTCGCAGGCTGAACAACAGCTCGATCATCTTCTGACCTCGATCCAGGTGCGCTACGGCTGTGAGCTGAAAACCGTCGAACCGTCCGAACTGCCCGGCGATTTCAACAGGACTTCGTCGGCAGAGAGACTCGCCGTACTGCAGAAACAGAGGGAACAGTTCGGCGCGGTCAATGAGCTGGCGCTTGAAGAGTATGAGTCTGAAAAAGAGCGGCTTGATTTCCTGATCACCCAGAAGGAGGATCTGTTCTCTGCAGAGACCCAGCTGCGCGATACCATTGAAGAGATCAACAAAACGGCACTGCTGAAGTTCAGGGAGACGTATGCGGCGGTGAGAAAGAACTTCATCACTATTTTCCACGAACTTTTTGATCCGGAAGACGAAGTCGATCTCCTCTGCAGCAGTACGGAAGATCCGCTCGATGCGCATATAGAAATCGTCGCCAAACCGAGAGGAAAAAAGCCGCTCTCCATAGAGCAGCTCAGCGGAGGAGAGAAAGCGTTGACAGCCCTCTCCCTGCTGTTTGCAATCTATCTTGTCAAACCAAGTCCTTTCTGTATTCTCGATGAAGTGGACGCTCCGCTCGATGACGCCAATGTGGGGAGGTTTATTAAACTCTTGAAAAAATTTGAGAATAACACTCAATTTATTATTGTTACGCACAACAAGAAATCCATGGCATCCTGCCAGGCGCTGTATGGCGTAACCATGGAAGAAGAGGGCGTATCGAAACTGATTCCCGTTCGGCTTGAAAAAACAGGCTTTTGAGCCTGACGAATTGTGTTATGCTGAAAAAACTGGTGTTATTTGATATTGATGGAACTCTGCTCAGGATTGGAAGTATCAATCGGCAGATCCTGATCGATGCCCTTAAAGAGATATTCGGCACTGAAGGAAGTGCAGGCTATCACGATTTTTCGGGCAAGATGGACAGCTCCATCATTTATGAGGTACTCAGCGATACCGATCTTGAACAGCATGAAGTCGCGGCAAAATTCGATGCGGTCAAGCAATCCTATATAAGAAGGTTCCGTGCAGAAACCAGGGCGTCTGATATCACCCTTATGGCCGGAGTACGTGAACTGCTTGAAACGCTTGCACAACGGACCGATCTGCTGCTCGGAATTCTGACGGGCAATTTCGAAGCATCCGGAAGACATAAGCTCAAACTTCCCGGCATAGACCACTACTTCTCCTTCGGAGCATTTGCCGACGACGGGTTCCACCGAAGCGACCTTCCCCCTGTTGCCATTGAACGGGCATTTCGTTTGACCGGAAAAACATTTTCCGGCCGGGATATTGTCATTATCGGCGATACCGTTCACGACATAACCTGCGCAAAAGCGGTGCAGGCACACTCCATTGCCGTAGCTACCGGCAATGTCGCGTTGCACGAACTGCGCAAAAACCATCCGGACACTCTTTTGGAAAACTTAAGCCGGACAGAGAACGTTATCCATTCTATTCTCAATCCATAAATCAACACATCGCTCTTTTATGAAGACCTACCGAAGACAGATCAGGGAAAAAATATTACAGGCGCTCTATACCATCGAACTTCGTGATACCGATATCGATTCCGCAGCAGGATGGCTCCTTACCAAAGAGATTCTTGATGACCCCAACGCGATGAAGTTTTTCAATGTTCTCATCGGAAGCATCAAGGCGCATATGAGCGAAATAGATTGTTATATCGAACGGCATACCTTCAACTGGGATATGAGCCGTATCGCAATCATCGACAAGAACATCCTCCGGATGGCTCTGGCAGAAATCCTCTACTGTGAGGATATTCCGCCGAAAGTCTCGATAAACGAAGCCATCGAGATTGCCAAGAAATTCAGCAGCACGGAAAAAAGCAGTAAATTCGTCAACGGCATTCTCGACGCTATTTTCAACGAGCTGAAAACGGAAGGTAAAATTCATAAAAACGGCAGAGGGCTCATAGACCACTCGACAGCAAAATTGCACAAAGACGAAACCAGCAAATAACCGCTTGCAGGAGAATACGACGATGCGCGGCCCACTTACGGAAAACAGGCGGATCATAGCTATAGGAGATATCCACGGATGCCTGTTCTCCCTGCAGCATCTTCTCGAAAAACTTCGGCTGCAGCCACTCGATCAGCTTGTTTTTCTTGGTGATTATATCGATCGGGGGCCGCGTTCAAAAGAGGTTATCACTACCCTGATCGATCTGCATGGACAATATTCCTGTTTTTTTCTCATGGGAAACCACGAGATCATGTTTCTCGAGTATCTTGAAAACCGCGATCCGGTAAGCTGGTTCTATAACGGAGGTCAAGCGACACTCAGCTCATATGGCAGCAGCAAAGGACTCGATCTGCCTGAAGAGCATGTCGAATTCATGAGAAACTGTCTCCCCTTCCTTGAAACGGAACATTACTTCTTTACCCATGGCGGATTGGATCCGGAACTCTCCGTCAGGGACAATCTCAGGTATTACAAGCCTGAAGAGTTCTGCTGGCAGCGCGTCCATATGAGGACCTCCTTTCTTGAAAGCAGAAACTACCGGTGGGAAAAAACCCTTGTCTGCGCTCACACCCCCGTGCCGCAACCGGTATTGCTCGATCGTCTTATCGCCATCGATACGGGATGCGTTTACCATGAAAACCCTCTGCTCGGAAAACTTACAGCAGTAATTCTTCCGGAAAGAGAGATAGTGCAAACCGATAATCTCGACTGAATACCATGAGTTTCTCCGTAGAAGAAAAAATCGGCTTTATCAGGACAGCGCTTGGCCGGATCTATCCCGAACCGAAAAGCGAACTGATCTACGACTCCCCTTTCCAGCTGCTGATTGCGACTATTCTTGCCGCGCAGGCTACCGACAGGCAGGTTAACATACTCACCAAAAAGCTCTTCGACGTTTGCCCGGATGCGACAACGATGAGCGTAACGGATCCGGAAACAATCAGGGATCTTGTCCGTTCGATAAATTATTGCAACAACAAGGCAAAGAATATCCTTGCAGTCAGCAAAAAGCTGGTCGAGGAGTATGAAGGAGAGGTGCCCGCATCGAGGGATGCGCTGGAAAGCCTGCCGGGAGTCGGCAGAAAAACCGCCAATGTCGTTCTGAGCAACGCTTTCCGGCAGCCGGTCATGCCGGTCGATACCCATGTGCACCGGGTATCGAACCGGATCGGACTGGTTAAAACGTCAAAACCCGAGGATACCGAAACCGGGCTTATCAAGGTCATTCCCGAGGCCTGGGTTATCGATTTCCACCACTATCTGCTGCTGCATGGCCGTTATACCTGCAAGGCAAAAAAGCCCGAATGTCAGGGATGCGTGCTCAGGGATATCTGCGACTACCCCGACAAGAACTGAAGTTAACGGCTAAACGAGTTCGATTTTCCTGTCCACGGCGTAAATCCACTCCCCTTCCGGACGCAGGCGGTTTCCGGCCCAGAGTTCAAGGGTTATCCCTCTGGATTCTGGAACGGAAGAAGTAAATATCTCGATCTGATAAAAAAGCTCGTCGAGAAGATCTTCCCATACCTTTTCGGATTCCCCGCCATCCGCGTAAGCCGGAAGCGGCTTCAGATAACTCTCGCCGGCGAGAAAGTAGTCCGTAATGTAAATAAAGCTGTCGGGCATAAGAAATCCGCCCCGGAACGTTCCTCTTGAATGGGGCAGACCGGGAACCTCAACCCAGAATTCCAGCAGGGAATCGGCAACCAGTTTTCCGTCGGAAGCAAGCTTTTCGAGAAGTTGCTGTACAGTCTGGCGGATCAGAGCTTTATTCCCGTCGGAAAGCTCATGCATTTTAAAATCAGGAGTATGATCTCGCATGATGGTAGTTGTATAATGATAAATTGAAATCCAGCCTTACGGCAATATAAGCCTATTTTGTTTTCTTATGAACCGTTACCCGCAAGTTGCGTTCCATCGAACACTGCCCGGCGCATTCCCCTGACCGAATTGCAGAGATAGATGACGTCGGCGGCAAACAGATCTTCGATGAAAAGCACTTTTTCGATGCATTGCGAACGGGTGCGTAAAAAATAACTCCGGTATATACCATCGAGCAGACCGGAGGTTACCGGAGGCGTATAGTAATGAGTTCCGCAGCGGATTATGATATTGCTGACGGCCGCTTCGGCTACCTCTCCCCGTTCATTGAAAAACACCACCTCATTAAACCCATGATCGAGCGCCAGGCGGTAGAAACGGTCATAGAGTTTCCGCGAACCGGTTTTGTGATATCGGAAAAAATCCGTCGAAGCAATGCGCTCCGCCGCAGAACAGAGCTTCAGCGGCTTTTCAGAAGGTGTCGCATCGACCGGCTCATGGCCGACGGTTATGCGTCCTTCGCCGGAAAGCCTCAATCTAACCTTGAAACGCCCGCCGCAGGCAGCAAGTGCCCGATCGAGCCGGGCAAGCCGGCAACGAGCCTCATCTTCCTGAAAGGGAACTCCAAGCGTTGCTGCCGAAGTACGGATCCGTTCCAGATGCTCATCAAGCCAGAGATATCTTCCAGCCCAGAGCAGTGTCTCGAAAAGCTCCGGAATTTCCTGAACTTCGTCGCTGAGAATCCTGGCCTTGAGCATGCACTCCCGAAACTCCTGTAACGGGTCCGAATCCCACACAATCCCGCTGCCTGAACCGTACGTCCCCGTTTTCCCGAAAATCTCGATGGTACGGATAGCGACATTGAAAACCATATCGCCATCAGGCTTCACAATGCCGATAGCTCCGGTGTACACTCCTCTTGGCGTCGGTTCAAGTTCGCCGATAAGCTGCATGGCGCTTATTTTTGGTGCGCCGGTTACCGAGCCTGAAGGGAAAAGCGCGCGAAAGATATCATAAAGGCCGATATGCTCCGCGAGCCTGCCGCGTATCGTGGATACCATCTGGTGCAGGGTCGGATAGGTCTCGGTAGCGAACAGTTCACTGGCATGAACGGAGCCAGGAAGACAGATTCGGCCAAGATCGTTTCGCAGAAGATCGACGATCATCAGGTTCTCTGCCCGGTTTTTTTCGCATCGGGAAAGCCCAAGCTTCATCGAAGCATCCTCTTCGGGAGTCTCCCCTCTCGGGGCAGTGCCCTTCATGGGCATCGTCTCGATAATGCCGCCGCTGCACCTGAAAAACAGCTCCGGCGACAATGAAAGCACAAGCCGGTCACCGGTATTGAGTACAGCCGTATAGGCGGAAGGCTGACTGCTCCGCATTTTTAAAAACAGCGCCTGCGGCGAGCCGCTGAAAGCGAACCGGTAGCGGCCGGTAAAGTTCACCTGATAGACGTTTCCTGCGGCTATCTGCTCTTTTATGGCCCGTATAACCGCGACATAGTCATCCGCATCGTAATCAAAACAAAGGCGGCTGACGACAAACGGTTCGCGCTCATTCCGGCCCGCAACAAACGTATCGATATCCGCCCCGGTAAAACACTGCGCGGTCTCATAGACTCCGAACCATGCAAGAGGCGTACCCGACGCCGAAGATGACGAACGGATGGCCTGCGACTCAAATCCGCAACCGGCCTCGTAACTCAGCCATCCGGCCAGAAAAAAACCGGCATCCCGTTTCCGCTCGATTGCCAGAAAAAAATCATTCAGTCCGGAAAGTGAGGTAAGGGTAAGCGTATCGACAGGATCAGAAAAAAGCAGTGCCTCTCCATCCTTGCTGCCGTCTCCCGCTGTTTCAAACCAAAGCGTACCGGGTTTCGAAAAGAGGGATTGAGAGGAACGGGAAGCCATTCCGGCATGACTACGCATCATGAAGCGGCTCGAAGACGATTGTACGGTGCAGAACGGCTTCAAGCCACGATTTCAGCAACTCGGCCGCCCATATCTCAATATCCGGCTCATGATGGCTCCGGAGGCCTATGGTAATCATATCCGGATTACAGGCAAGCCGCAGTTCCCGTATATTCTGGCGGTGGCCGCGTTCGAGCCCGTTTGCAATCCGCAGAATTCCGGAAAGCACATCGACCGCGTTCCGATCTCTCTGTTTGAGCTGGCTGTACTGCACATGTTTTTCCGAAGGGGGCGATTTCCGGTGATATCGGGCCACATGACCGATAATCTCCTTTTCGGAGGGCGAAAAGCCGCGAAGATCGCCGTTCATAATAATGTACTGGCTGTGCTTGTGATGTGAAGAGATCGAAACAAACGTACCGATATTATGCAGTAGAGCTGCATATTCAAGCAATTCACGATATCGCTGTTCCAGACCGTGCAAAGCGATAAGCTGATCGAAAAACTGAAGACAGAGCATGGCAACATGCTCGGAATGATCTCTGTTCCAGTTGCAACGGAAACCAAGTTCATAAACGCTCTCTCTTCTGATATCCGGAGCGTCGCTGTTTTGTCCCGCATCATAGTGCTGCTGCAGATAGTGCAGCACCATACCCTCCCTCAGCGCGGAATCCGAAAGCACTATCTCTTCAAGTCCGAATGTCCTGAATATGGTATCGAAAAGAATAAGTCCCGGAACAATCAGATCGACCCTTTTTTCATCCAGACCGGTCATCCTCCTCCGTTCGGATGAACGAAGCGGCAGCACCATCCTGTAGAGCCGGTTGAACTCCCTGCGGGTAAATATGCTGTTGTTAAGCGAAACGTCACTCTCGACTCCCTGAAGCGAACGGATCATTCGGGCGATATTCTCTGCCGTACCTGACGAAGCGATCCCGCGTTTTACGCCCAGTTCGACGGCCTTTTCGGCAGCAGAAACCAATTCGGCGGCAAAAAACTGCTCGAGCAGCTTGATTTCATGTTCCGAGATCGGATCGTTCAGGACAAAACGCTCGAACATCCTTGCCACTCCGATTTTACGGCTCTCAAGCAGTTTGACCCCATGAGAGTCGGCAATGACGAATTCAACCGAACCTCCCCCGATATCAAAAATCAGATCGCACGAGCTCCCGAGCTTTACGGCATTTCGAACGCCGTAATAAATAAATTCCGCCTCCTCCTTTCCCGAAATCACTTTGACTTTCAGGCCGGTTTCATCTTTCACGCGACGGATAAACTCATCCTGATTCTTCGCCTCGCGTATTGCGCTCGTGGCGAAAGCGATAACATGCTCCCGCGCGACACCGTGCTGCGAAGCAAGAACGAGAAAATTCCTGAGGGCGACAATACCGGATTGCATGGCTTTCTCATCGAGCATCTTCGTCGAAATGCTTCCCCTGCCGATACAGATCATATCTTTCACCCTGTCTATCTCCACAATCCCTTTTTCACGGCACTCTTCGATAATAACCATATGAAAGGAGTTGGTACCGAGATCAACAGCCGCCACCCGAAGTGCATCCGATGTCATACCGCAAACGCTGAATAAAGTTGAATAGGCCGGTTAAAATACATGTTTCATGAGGGAAAAGAAAACCGTGGCCGTTTAATGGATGGCTCTGCAGACAAAAAAAACCGCACGTCATCATAACAAAGCAGTTTTGCATCCCCGTCAGGTTAATGATTCCGGTAAAAACGGAAAAACTACGGATTGAAATACGCAGTGTGCTCCAGAGAGATCAAAAAAGCAGCATCGAACAGGTTGAACACGCCCCTTACGACCTGATCGAGCCCATAACAATTATCGACAGAGTGAACTGCTGCAAACACGCCGGAACCAGGACCGGACAGTAACAGTAACAGAATTCGACGCGGTAAAAGTTTTTCAGGCCGACAGCGCCATTGCGCAACCGTTATGCTGCGCTGTTCATGTACTTTTTACAATCCCGGTAAATACCATGCATAAAAAACAGCAACTGACTATACATCAATCACTTACTCTCCTTATAAAAACTCATGGAACACTCCGCTTCATGTCGTTTGAGGTTTCCGCCGGACAATGATTGTTTCCTCATCCATCGTTTTCGGTGTATATTGGCGCAGAAAACTGATCATAACAAGATTGAACGGCACGTGACCGAAACACCTGGCAGGAGAACCGACAACGGTAAAAACAGACCCGACAGCCTCGGCATCCGGCATGAGCTCGCCCGCAAGGCAATTCATCTTTCATCGATCACCATCCCCCTGATCTATTGCCATATCACCCGTGATCTCGCGCTGATGCTGCTTGTTCCGCTTTTCATGGGGTTCCTGCTGGTGGATCTGCTGAAAAATATTTCAGAACCGGTATCGACATGGTACCGCCGTAATTTCGGAGCCATGCTCAGGGAGCATGAACTATCGGGAAAAAAACGACATCTTAACGGGGCAACCTTTATAACCCTTTCGGCGCTGCTGCTGGTACTGTTCTTTCCGAAAATTCTTGCCATCACGGCTTTTTCAATGGTTGCCGTTTCAGATACCGTCGCCGCACTTGCAGGAAAAACTTTCGGCAAACACCGTTTCGGACATAAAAGTCTTGAAGGAAGCGCCTCTTTCTTTATTTCCGCACTGCTTATTGTCTCGATCATACCCGGCCTCAATCTGCCTGTCGGTATAGTCATGGCCATTACGGCAACTCTGACGGAAGCATTCGACTTCCGCATCGGAGAATTCAGAATCGACGACAATCTCTCCATTCCCCTTATGAGCGCAGGAACAGGCTTGATCTGCTACAGTATCTTCCTTCCGGAGCAGATAGCCTCTCTATCCTTGTGCCGGTAGAGTAACCAATCAGAATAGTCAGAAATGCAGACTGTCGTCACCGACTCCCCGGAAGAAGCCGCTCGCTGCCTGAATGAGGGAGGCGTTGTGGCGTTTCCTACAGAAACCGTCTATGGCCTCGGAGCCGCGATCTGTCACACTGAAGCCATCGAGAGAATTTTTGCGGCAAAGGGACGCCCCGGCGACAACCCGCTTATCGTGCATATCGCAGATCCCGGCGATATAATGAAGGTAGCTTCGCATGTCAGCGACGACGCGAAAAAGCTTGTCCTGCATTTTTTTCCGGGACCGCTGACGCTCGTTCTGAAAAAAAACCGTTCGGTGCCCGACTCCGTAACAGCAGGTCTCGATACAGTTGGCGTTCGTTGTCCGTCAAACAGCGATGCGATGGCATTACTGAAACTCTGCAGATGTCCGGTAGCCGCACCCTCTGCAAACGTCTCCGGACGACCGAGTTCGACCAGTTGGGAAGCCGTGCTGCACGATCTGGACGGAAAGATAGAGTGCATTCTGAAGGGGGCGCCAAGCGACATCGGACTCGAATCGACCATCGTCGATTGCTCGGGCGAAACGCCCCTGCTCCTCAGAACCGGAGCTGTCACCATAGAAAATCTTCGGGCCGTTGTCCCTTCGATCAGAACAGCAGACTCCCTGCGGCAGCATGAGGTTCCGAAAAGTCCCGGACTGAAATACCCCCATTACGCCCCTGAAGCCAGGGTCGTGCTTCTCGATGCCGGAGCACGCATCGACCCTGACAGGGAACGTACTTCGGCTTATATCGGATTATCCCTTCCTGCGGCAGAACAGCTGGCTCTTGTTAAGCACTGCTGCAACATTGAAGAGTACGCCAGAGTGTTATTCGATTTTTTCCGGTTGTGCGATGCACGCAATATCAGCATCATTTATTGTGAACTGCCGCCGGCAGAAGGCCTCGGACGGGCGATCAGCGACCGGCTGACCCGCGCAGCCGCCGGCCGCTGAAAGGAGGGCTGCCGGGTATTCAGAACTTCAGAGAACAGCCGAAATGGAATGTCCCCGGAGCGCTGGTATTTCGCTGGTCATCCTTGTTGCTGCCGTACACCTTCCTGTCGTCGTACCAGGTGGTCTCGAATTTCCCGGCAAGCTTCAGGTTTTTCGTGATATCCCAGGTTCCAAGAATGAAAAACGCTTTTCCCCTGCCGTTGAAACCCGTCGAATTGAATACCAGAGGCAAATCATCTTCATAGACATAAATGGATGCATCGTAATCATCGGTATTGAAAATCGTAAACCGGCTTTTCAGTCCGAATTTTCCGGTTTTAAAGTTCGCCTGCTGATACAGCAGCCACCCGTAGCAGTTTTCATCGCCTGCGAGAAAATCCTTGACAACCCGCTTCACCTCTCCACGGGTTCTCAGGTGAATCTTTCGCGAAGCATCGATGTCGCAATCAAGCCGTACACGATCGGTGACCTTAGGCAAAGGCGCATACTCTTTATCGTCATCGTCGCAAGAAACTGATCCATCGGGACATTGCTTCAGGACGTCATCCTTCTCTTTATGCTGGAACTGCAGGTTCCAGGCAACCGCCGAAGACTGTTTCCAGTAAATGAAAAGCCGGGTATCGAAGCCGGAAGATCCGAACGGATAGGTAGAACTCAGTTCCTGAAACCGGAAACGGTCGTAATATGCCCCGACAGATACTTTTTTACTCAGAGCGGCATCGATACCGACATAATATCCCTGTTCATTCGACCCGTTGTCGCCCCGCTCGGCGAACGCGCCGGCAAACGGGGAATAATAACCCGGAGCATAATCCCTGACGGCTACAAGCAGATTAACCTTCGAAAACAAACGATATTCGGCACCGGCAATCCATGACATCGCGCCTCCGGGATTTTGCGACCATGCCGCTTCACCGAAAAGTCCGAGCCGGCCTATAGCCAGATCGGCCTCAAATCCGCCAAGCGCGGATGAAGCATCATTACCGCCAAGCGCGTTAAGGGAATCATCATAATCATAGCGAAGCCAGGTCCCCCCGACTTTTCCGGTAACCGGTCCGGAAGCGAAACGGTAGAGCAGGCTGGCGCCATATACCGTTTCCGTAACATTGTCCTTTCTGTCCCGTTCCGTCGTGGTACGGTGGTACCCTGCTTCATCAAAACTGGTTATCGGACCACCTGTGTTTCGTGCATCGACAAGATTCGAGGAGTAGAATGCCGTCACTTCAAATGGCTTGAGATCGAGCGTTGCCGCAGCGCCCTGAAAAAAACCATACTCCGAACTCGACGCATAGGGGGTAAGCTGTTTTGAAGAAAGCCTGACGCTGTTCGAGGGTTCCGAACCTTTTGAAAGAAAGCGGCTCTGTCCGGCAAGCAGACCCTGACCGAAATTCAGCTTGTAATTCCCGAGAACTCCTGTTTTCAGTATGCCAAGATCGGATACGCCGATGCTCAAGGATATAAAATCCGCAAAATCAGGTTCTCCGATATCCTTATCGTGCACAAGCGTAACCCCGTAGTTTGCATAATCGAGTTGAAGACGATTGTACAGTTTATACTCGTCTCCGGGGTAACGGCCATTGGAGAGTCCGGCTCTTGGCGTGGTATCCCATAAAATCCTGCTGTTGAAGCTACCCGTAACGGTCTCGTCTGTTATTTGAGCTTTTCGCGAAGGGGCTCCATCGGAAATCGTCAGATAAGGAATAATCTGCACGGTTTTTCTGCTGCCGATAATCTCCCGTAACTGCTGCAGCGACACAAAAAGAGCGTTGGCGCGTCGATATTCAAGAATGGCAAGAATATCGCCGCTGTTCAGCCAGGGGAGCTGCCTCAGTTCGTCGGCATCGGCTTCGTTGATTCTTATTTTCCTGATTTTCAGCTCATCGAGATTCTGCTGCAACTGCTCGATATCGCCCGAAATCTGTTCGCTCTCGAACAGTTCATCAACTCCGTTTTCAGCATGGCCGGCGACGGGATGAAAGCATATGATCGTCAAGAAAAGAAATAACGCCGGAACCGGCAGCTGGTTGTGACCTGTCAGGAGAAATGAGAAGGGATGCATAGTGCGCGGTTTTTTAAGGTGACCGCACACCGTTCAGACGCCGCCTCCTGCCTGCTGAAAAAGCAGCTGAATCTCTTTACGGTCGAGGGCCCTCCACTCACCTCTCCGGAGATCGCCGACTTTCAGGCCTGCATAGGCCACGCGCTCAAGCTTGTCGACTTCGAAACCGAGGGTTTCGAACATTCTTCTGACCTGGTGGTTTTTTCCCTCATGAATACTAAGCCAAACCTGAAAACCCTCATCCAGTATTCTGGCCTGGCACGGGCTCACCTTTTCGCCGGTATCTTTCAGGCGCATACCTCCCGTCAGCTGAAGCAAAAGCGTATGCGGAAATTTTTTATCTAACACCGCAATATACTCCTTTTTCACATTTGAAGAAGGGTGCATTAATTTATGTGCAAGATTTCCATCATTTGTGAGTAATAAAACCCCGGTTGTTTTCCGGTCAAGTCGCCCGACCGGATAAATCCGTTCTTTGACACTGATGTAATTCAGTATCGTATCCCGGTTTTTTTCGTCGCTGTTCGTCGTAATGACATTTTTAGGCTTATTGAAAAGGATATAGACCTTTTTCCCTTCGGGCAGAGCCAGCATACGGCCATCAACGATCACTTCATCGACCGAAGGATCCACTTTCAGACCGGGCTCCATAATGATACTGCCGTTTATCATTACCCGTCCTGCCTCGACAAGCTGATCGGAAGCCCGTCTGGATGCGACGCCGCACATTGCCAGATACCTGTTGATTCTTACAAGACGTTCCTCTCTATTCTCCGCTGTTCGTTTTTTCATGAAACCCTTACTCGTCATTGTTTATGGAATCCCGACAATCGTTATCGGCTCTTCCGGCAAGATATTCCTGTTCTTCGTGTTCCTGCAGAATCTCCCTGATCTCCCTCACTTTCGGGAGATCCCTGAGCGAATGCAGGCCGAACAGATCGAGAAAATCATCTGTCGTTCCGTACTGAAGCGGACGTCCGGGAGAATCTGCCCGTCCATATACGGTAATAAAACCTCTTTCAAGCAGGCGATCCACGGCATAATCGGGAGCCGTACCCCGAAGCTGCTGAATTTCACCCTTGGTAACAGGTTGTTTGTAGGCGATAACCGAAAGCACCTCGAGTATCGAATTCGATAGTTTTCTGCGAACTTTCGGCGCCTGTATTCTTTTAAGAAGCTCACTGAACCGGGGTTCGGTGAAAAACCGGTACCCGCCGGCAATGCGTCGGATACGGAATGTAAGACCTGCGGCATCATATCCGTCGTTCAGTGCCGTAATGAGCAGATCGAGCTGAGAGAGCGAAATCTCCGCTCCCGTAACCTGCCTGATCAATGAGTGCGTTACGGCTTCCTCGGAAGCGAAAATCACAGCTTCGATCTGTTGCTGCAATGGCAATTCAGGTTCATGCACCGCTTCTTGTCCCGTAGCGTTTGAATGGCGAGCCGGCAGAGGTGCCCGAAGCACCTTTACCGTTTTCTTGCAGTCGAAAAATTATGGTCGAGGCAGATCCCGCCCTCATAATTGTACCACATCTCCTGACATGGAAAATTACACTCGTAGAGCGCTTTGCCGATAATAACCGAGTCTACTCCGAATTTCTGGAGCTGTACCAGTCTTTTCAGGTCTTCCGAACTGGTAACTCCTCCTGACGCGGTAATTTTCATTCCCGCCTTCTCGGCAAAAAGTCTGGTGGACTCGTAACCGAATCCCTGCATCATGCCGTCACGACTTATATCGGTGTAGATAATTCGCTCGATACCCATTTTCTTCATTTTCAGAGCGAGCTCGTAGTCTTTCATTCCGCTGCTCTCCGTCCACCCCTTGATTTTCGGAATGCCGTTTTCGGCATCGATGCCGACAACGATACGCGACGGACGATAAGTTTTAAGAAGCTCCGCAATAAGCTCGGGATTGGTAACTGCCGCAGACCCGATGACCACGCGGCTCACACCGATATCGAGATATCGTTTTACAGCTTCAAGAGAGCGGATGCCGCCGCCAACCTGAATAGGTATATCAAGTTCTTCAACAATCTCTTTTATTCTGTCAAAATTAACCATCTCTCCGGTCAGAGCAGCATCGAGATCGACAATATGCAGCATCTTGGCGTTTTGCTTGCGCCAGATAATAGCCATATCGCGGGGGTTGTCGAGGTAAATTTTCTGCTGGTTGAAATCGCCTCTGGTAAGGCGAACACATTTACCGTCTTTTATATCGATAGCAGGAATAATCAGCATAACAAAAAACATGAAGTCAATAACAGAAAGACTTTTAACATCCGGCAAAATTTTTCAGAACCCGAAGTCCGGCTTCAGAACTTTTTTCCGGATGAAACTGTACAGCGAAAATACCATTTTTTTCAATGGCCGAACAGAAATTTTTTCCGGCGAACCAGGTCGTTGCCGCGATATCCCCGGAATCCATTGGTTCGCAGTAATAAGAGTGCACAAAATAAAAAAAGGAGTGATCTTCGATTCCCTTGAACAACGCGCAATCTTTCTTCAGATCGACGGAATTCCAGCCGATCTGGGGAATCTTGTCGGTTTCGCTTCTGAATCGAAGGACTTTTCCCGAAACCAGATCGATCCCCTTATGAACGCCCATCTCTTCACTTTCACCCAGAAGCAACTGCATGCCAAGACATATGCCGAGCAATTGCCCCCCCTTGTCGAGATGTTCGAGAACAGCTTCGGTAAATCCGGAAGCGTTCAGCGAATCGATGGCCTGACCGAAAGCCCCTACTCCGGGAAGAAGCACTTTGCGGTGCCCCGAAAGTTTCCGAGGATCGCTGCTGACCATGGCTTTGATGCCAAGATAATCAAAAGCTTTCTTGACTGAGTGGAGGTTTCCCGCCCCGTAATCGGCAATAAAAATCATATCGGCACCATTTCGGTTAATAAGCAAGCAGTACGGAAACCCGAAAACACTGCCGGAAACACTTTAGCGTGAAGGTCATTTTTTAATTCGATATTTATTATTTATAATATCTATCTTTTGACCTTACCGAAAAAATTAGCGATTCTCCTTAACCATACAGCGATCGAAGAACAAATGTACAACATTGTTTCTGCTATTTTTTTAGCTGAAAATATCAAAAAAATTGAAATACAAGCTCCCCGCATAGCTAAAAAAAGAAAAGCAGGGCAGTTTGTCATGATCAGGGCAGGAGAACACGGAGAGAGGATTCCGCTTACCATTGCCGGTTCCGATCCTGAAAAGGGAACCATATCCATCATTGTTCAGGGCATGGGAAAGTCAACCCGCGAGCTGAACCTGAAGGAAACAGGTGATACCATTCATGATATAGTCGGACCGCTCGGCACTCCGTCTCACATTGAAAAATTCGGAACCGCAGTCAGCATCGGCGGCGGGGTCGGCACGGCGATAGCCTACCCTACAGCAGTGGCGCTTAAAGAAGCAGGAAACTACGTCATCACTATCAACGGTGCACGTACCAGAGATCTTGTCATTCTCGAAGATGAAATGAAGGCGGTCAGCGATGAAGCTTATATAACCACGGATGACGGTTCATACGGGTTTCATGGCTTTGTCACCCAGAAACTGCAGGAACTGATCGATTCCGGAAAACCCATCGATTACGTACTTGCCATCGGCCCGATTCCCATGATGAAGGCTGTTGCGGAAGTTACCCGTCCATACGGCATACCTACCGTTGTAAGCCTGAATCCGGTAATGGTTGACGGAACCGGCATGTGCGGAGGCTGCCGCGTCACCGTTGACAATGAAACCCGGTTTGCCTGTGTCGACGGGCCTGAATTCGATGCACATAAAGTCGACTTCAAAAATCTCTCCGACAGGAACAGAATGTACCTGCCGGAAGAGAAGCAGTCTGTCGAAGCGTTTTCGCACAAGTGCCACCTCGGCCAGCTACACTAAGCATCCCTTTCTTTTCAATATCCTAAACTGCCTGCCGGCTTTGCCTGGCAGTCAGGATGGATTTTCAGCCACTCTTAAACAGATGAACCTTTTTCAGAGGGAGTACTATGGACTTAAAACCTATCACGACCAAGGAGCGCCTTGCCATACCGCGCCAGACAATGCCTGCACAGGATCCTGCCGAACGGGTTCATAACTTCAACGAGGTAAACCTCGGTTATACGCCCGAGATGGCACAGAAAGAGGCCATGCGCTGCATTCAGTGCAAGGATCCGATATGCATCAAGGGTTGTCCCGTAAATATCAAAATAGACAAGTTCATCAAACTGATCGCCGAGGGAAATTTTCTCGGAGCTGCAAAAAAAATCAAGGAGGACAACATTCTTCCGGCAATCTGCGGCAGGGTGTGCCCTCAGGAAGATCAGTGCGAAAAAGTATGCGTTCTGACCAAAAAGTATACCCCTGTGGCTATTGGAAACCTTGAACGGTTTGCTGCCGATTACGAACGTGAACACGGACATATCGAACTGCCCGAAGTGCAGGCTGCGACAGGGAAAAAAGTCGCCGTTATCGGCAGCGGACCTGCCGGTCTTAGCTGTGCGAACGATCTGGCCCGTTTCGGCCACTCCGTTACGGTGTTCGAGGCTCTGCATGAACTCGGAGGCGTTCTGATGTACGGAATTCCGGAGTTCCGGCTTCCTAAGGATATTGTGAAAATCGAAATCGAAGGTCTGAAAAAAATCGGGGTGGAGTTTGTCGCCAATACCGTTGTCGGACGATCGGTTACCATCGACGAACTGATGAATGAGGAGCATTTCGATGCTGTCTTTATCGGAGTGGGGGCCGGACTACCCTGGTTCATGGGCATCCCCGGCGAAAACCTTCTCGGGGTTTATGCCGCTAACGAGTTCCTCACAAGGGTAAACCTGATGCAGTCCTATACCTTCCCTGAGAACGACACTCCGGTTTTCAACTGCAAAGGGAAAAATATCGCCGTTTTCGGCGGCGGAAATACCGCAATGGATGCCGTTCGTACCGCGAAAAGACTTGGAGCGGAACATGCTTATATCGTCTATCGTCGTTCTGAAGCCGAAATGCCCGCCCGCGCCGAAGAGATCCATAATGCCAAAGAAGAAGGCATCGAATTTCTGCTGCTGATGAACCCGGTCGAGTTTATCGGTAACGAACAGCTGTGGCTGACCGGAGTGAAGTGCATCCGTATGGAACTTCGAGAGCCGGACGATTCCGGCCGCCGCAAACCGGTTCCGATAAAAGGATCGGAATTCGTGCTGCCTGTCGATATGGCGGTAGTCTCCATCGGAAACGGTTCGAATCCGCTCATCAAGCAGACAACGCCCGAAATCGAAGTCAGCAGGCGGGATACCATCGTCGTCGATATCAACACCATGGCGACGTCCAAAGAGAATGTGTATGCAGGAGGCGATATCGTCACGGGCGGCGCTACCGTCATTCTGGCAATGGGGGCCGGACGTACGGCCGCGAAAGCCATTCACGAACAGCTTACGGGACAGTCATCGGATCCCCGATGACAACCAGACATAACGTGGAGTCGGCCATATGGCCGGCTCTTTTTTTTATTCAGCAACAGAGAAGCCGTCTATGAGCGAACTCTATCGATTCGGAGTATCCCTTGAAAAAACACTGATCGATGCCTTTGACCGCCATATCAGTGAACAGCACTATAAAAGCCGCTCCGAAGCGCTCCGTGATCTCATCCGCGAAGAGCTGCTGAAAAAACAGTGGCGCGAAGGGGGGGCGGTCGCAGGAGCTATCGTGATGACCTACGATCATCACAAACGGGAACTGCTGAACCAGCTGCTCGACATCCAGCATGATTTTCAGGAAACGATAATTTCAACACAGCACGTCCATCTCGACCATCACCACTGTCTTGAAATCATCGCCGTAAGGGGAACGGCGGAACAAGTGGAAAAACTCGCAACGGAGCTCAAGGTACAGGCGGGCGTCAAGCATCTCAGCCTCAGCATTTCGACAGCCGGGTAAATCCGGCTTCCCGGTTATTAACAATTGTTGTTGTCAATTCGTAACACAAATCGTATTTTTGTGCTACCGACAACAACCATAACCGGAAACACTCATGCTGAAAAAAATCCGCTTCGTTACTGCAACTGCGGTTTCGCTGCTCTCTGCAGCACCCGTTTTTGGCGCTCATCCCCTCATTACCGACGATACCGGAACCCAGGGAAAGGGAAAAATCCAGATCGAACTGAACAATGAATTCGCATGGAACAGAACGGATGCCGGCGGTACGGAATTGAAGGAGAATACCGGAGAGACCGCATTGACGCTCTCGTACGGACTTACCGAAACTATCGACGTTGTTGCAGGCATTCCCTTCGGATGGTACACCCTTGAAGAAAACGGCACAACGCTGGGCGATGAGTGCGGAATCGGCGATATGAGCCTGGAGATCAAGTGGCGGATTTATGAAAACGAAGAGAACGGACTCGGTTTTGCCGTAAAACCAGGGATTTCCATTCCAACCGGTAATGAACGGAAAGGATTCGGAAGCGGAGAGGTCTCTCCCGGCCTGACGCTGATCGCAACCCATGAAGGCGATTTCGGCTCGCTGCACGCCAATGCCGGATACTCCCGCAATAATTACAAAAACGAGAACGACGATGCGGCATCCCGAAATGATCTCTGGCATGCGTCGTTTGCCGCAGAACTGAACATGACCGATAACCTTCGCCCGGTCGCCAATATCGGAATTGAAACCAACGAAGATATAACCAGCGACACCCATCCGGTTTTTCTCATCGGAGGACTCATCTACAGCGCTTCGGATAATCTTGATCTCGATATCGGCCTGAAGTGCGGTCTTAACGAGGCCGAAACCGATACCGCTCTTCTGGCGGGCCTGGCGGCGAGATTCTGACGGAAGCCTATTACCGGAAACAACAATCAACAAACAAGAGGAGTGCCGGACGCCCTCCGCTTAAACCAGAGGAAAAGAAGCCATGCATATGTCTGACGCACTGCTCTCGCCCGCAGTCGGAGGAGCATTCTGGGCTGCAAGCGCAGCCCTCATCGCATACAGCGCAAAAAAAATCGCCGGCGAACAGGACGGCATGAAAACCCCGCTGATGGGCGTTCTCGGAGCCTTTGTCTTTGCCGCCCAGATGATCAACTTCACGATTCCCGGCACCGGATCGAGCGGCCATATCGGAGGAGGATTGCTTCTGACGGTGCTTCTCGGCCCTTATCGCGCATTGCTTACCCTCGCTTCCGTGCTGGTAGTACAGTCGCTGTTCTTTGCCGATGGAGGGTTGCTCGCCCTGGGATGCAATATTTTCAATCTTGCATTTTTTCCTGCATTCATCGCCTATCCTTTTCTCTACCGGGTCATTGCCGGTCAATCCCTCTCCACAGGAAGAGTCGCGGCGGCAAGTATTACCGCCGCGACGGCGGGCCTCCTGATGGGAGCGTTTTCCGTCGTCCTCCAGACCACCCTTTCAGGCATCAGCGAACTGCCTTTCGGAACCTTCGTTCTCTTCATGCTCCCGATCCATCTTGCGATCGGCATTGTCGAGGGTCTTGTCACCATGGCGGTTCTGGTGTTCGTAGCAAAAACCGAACCTTCAATGCTCTCACTGCAGCCGCAACCGACCGGCAAACCGGCATTCATGCTCCGGGCGTTCATCATTGCGGCCCTTGCTGTCGGAGGAGTGCTTTCATGGTTCGCATCGTCGCGGCCTGACGGTCTTGAATGGTCGATGGCAAAAGTATCGGGACATGAGGAACTGGAAGGCAGAGAATACCCTGTTCACGGAATACTCGGTTCGATACAGGAAAAAATAGCCTTTCTCCCCGATTACGGATTCAGAACGACCGCCGAACCAGCTGCTGAAGCGATGAATTCGAAAGACACGCCGGTCAATGCCGGCACGACGGCATCGGGTATTGCCGGAAGTTTTCTGGTACTGCTTCTTTCGGGGACAGCAGGAATGCTTCTCCGAAAAAAAACGCCGGCAAAAAAGATCGTTCAATGAGTATCGTACCGGGAACAGCAAAGCTTCGAAAAGGATTACACCGGGTTCTGCCTGCAGGAGACCGGTCATCCCTTGCCGTACTTGTGCTGTTCATCCTTTTCGTGGTCTCTGTCCAGAAAAACAATCTGCCGGCGGTAATAGCCTATGGATCTTTTCCTCTTTTCTTCTTGACCTCAGCCGGACTGCCGTTACGGCCCATCATGAAACGGCTGATCCGGATCTCCCCTTTTCTGCTGTTCATGGCGGCCGGAAACATCTATTTCGACAGGCATCCTGTTTTTACGTACGGGAGTCTCGCCATAACCGGAGGCATGATTTCCGGCAGCGTGATCGTAGCCAAAGCAGTTGTCACTCTCGCCGCCGTGCTTTCGTTCTCCTTCTGCGTACCGTTTCACCGGTTTGGAAACGCATTGCGGAGTTTCGGCGTTCCGGAAGTTTTTATCACCCAATTGCAGCTGGTTTACCGGTACAGTTTTCTGCTCGCCCCTGAAGCCCGATCTCTGCAGAAAGCACGAGATCTCCGCTCATTCGGCAACAGGGGAAAAGATCTCTTTACGACAGCGCAACTGATCGGCTCGCTGCTTGTAAGAACAACGGCAAGAGCCGAAAGAATCTACATGGCCATGACAGCCCGGGGATTCAGGAACAACCTGTCCGCAGAGGATAACAGCCCGTTTACGGCAAAGGACGGTGCTGTTGTCGCGACTGCCCTGCTCTGCTTTACCGGAGTCTGGCTGCTGTTCAGGGTATAATTCCAATTCTGTTGTATCGTTCGCGGGGCGAACGGGAGGTGGCTGAGTGCTGGGTACGGAGGGTTACGGGTTGGATTGGAGAGGCTGGATGGCTTGTCAGCTGATCAGCAGGAAAGGATTTTGGCTGTTTTGTTGTCTCGCCATCCGGCTATCCAGCCAGGAGTTGAAAAAAGAACATAATTTTATGCAGCGCGGCGCGCGATACTCCCATTCGCGAAGCGAATGATACTCCCGGGCTTACCTGACCGAGACTCCCGCGAAGCGATACTCCTTTTCCTCTGGTTAATGGGAAGGAATTACAGGATTGTCGCAGGCTGTATAGCTGTATATTTGTATTGGAAATGGAATAAGGCAAAAGAGCGCGTAAATGATTACAATCGAACAGGTAAGTTTTTCCTATCCTGACGGAACCAGGGCGCTTCACGATGTATCGCTGACGGTCTTGGCTGGCGAATCAACCGGAATTGTGGGGGCGAACGGAGCAGGAAAATCAACGCTGGTCAACCATCTGAACGGGTGGTATCTGCCTCAGACGGGAAAAATCACCATAAACGGCGTTGAACTCCTTAAAAAGAACCGGGAAATCATCAGAAAACAGGCCGGGTTGGTCTTTCAGAACCCGGATGACCAGCTTTTCATGTCGAGACTTTACGACGATATCATCTTCGGTCCGGATAATCTCGGCATGAATAAACAGAAAACCGCAGAAGAAGCGGAACGGATCCTCAGAGATTTCGATCTCTGGGAACTGCGCGACAAACCTCCATCCAGGCTTTCGCAGGGGCAAAAACGGTTTGCGGCTTTTGCCGCCGTTCTGATGATGCACCCTTCGGTACTGGTAATGGACGAACCCACTTCAGATCTCGATCCGCGCAACCGTAAGCGCCTCATCTCGCTCGTCAACGCACTTCCGGCAACAAGAGTGACGGTTTCGCACGATCTTGATTTTATCCGGGATACCTGTAGCGAGGTGTGCATCATGTCGGAAGGCCGCATAGCCGCAAAGGGAGCGGCAAAAGAGATTCTTCGTGACCGCGGCCTGCTCGAGGCGAACGGTCTTGAGCTGCCGCTCAGACTGCAGGAGTGAAAAAAATTGAGACTTGAATGAGTCCTGAGGCAGAAGAGAGGGAAAAACAGCTTCATGCCATTTCAGTATAAAGCCCTGACTCTTCTTTCGAGCTCTTCGGACATATGACGATCCGAAAGCTTGACGGTAATCTGGGGAACATCATGTGAGATATCGACGGCAAAAACCGAAACGTCAAAAAGATCACCCATTCTGACAATTGAAGGAAGATCGGCAATCCGTTCCGTCACCCCGAGAAAACTCAACGGAAGCAGACATTTTACGTGATACGGGTTGACCAGAAATATACCATAGGCCTTTACGGAAAGCACGGAACCGGTAAACCGCTCGCCGGGTTCAGGAAGCCTTGCGTTGAGGTAATCCAGGTCGGCGCTGCTTCCTCCCGATTGCGACTGGCTCATTTCCGCGGCCATCAGGGAGATATCGTGAAAATCTATATCGGATCCGCTGTACAGTTCGCGGGCGCTTATTCCTCTTGTCGAAAAAACGGATACAGTTTTTCCTTTCATCTGCATCGCCATGATCAGAGGCAGAAAATCGCTGTCGCCGCTGAACAGGATAAACACCTCGAACTGATGTTCTGTCAGCATTGCGTCTACGGCAAGCTCTATATCGAGATTTCCTTTCATGATTATCTCGCCGGTATCCCTGTTGACGATCTTTTTTACCGGTTTCGATATGATCTCGAACCCGTGCGTTATGAGTACCCTGTTGAAAGCCACCTGATCTTCAGAGGGCGGATCAGGTGAAGGGACGTAATAACGCGCCGAAACCACTGTGTAACGGTTTGTAAAATAGAGCATAAGACGTGAAAAATCAATCTGCCACCCAAGATGGCGCTGGGTGTAAAACAGATTGGCTCCGTCAATGAAAAGTGCGGCTTTCTGCATACTCATTCTTCTTCGAATCCCTGTTGTATCAACATTCTCCTGTACATTATCGAATACGAAAAGCAACAAAAAAAGTGCGCTAACCATTTCAACCCGATCATTCCCGAAAAAACCGCAGATTCGGATAGAAACGTTACTGTACGCCGAGCAGAAACCACCACAGGGCAAGCGTAAAAAATGAAGCCATAATACCGACAGCAACCATCAGCGAAGCAAGAGGAGGATTGATATGGTGCTCTGCAGCGATAATCCCGGCCGTGATCATAGGCGGCATAGCCGCTTCGAAAAGCGTTATCCTGACCGGAAGTCCCTGCATACCGAAAAGACCCAGATAGAGCAGAGAAAGTATAAGCGGGGCTATCAGCAACTTGAATGTGAGCCCAAGCGCAAGATTACGGGTATTGCCGGAAAGGTGGCCCAGACTGAGTTGATAGCCTACCGAAAAAAGGGCAAGCGGAGCAAGGGTATCCCCGAGTCTTCCGAGCAGGAGAGTGAACCATTCCGGATAGTCGAAGGGCATCAGAAAAACTGCGGCCGTTAACGCGATAAAAGGAGGAAAAGCCGTAACTCTCCTCAGTATCGCTTCTGCGGAAAGCTTTCCGTCCGAGTAGATCCCGGCAGTAAGGATTCCAAGGGTAGAAAGCACCATGAACGAGCCGAGCTGATCGACGATGATTCCGTGAACCAGCCCCTCCTTGCCGTAATAGGCTTCTATCATAGGCAATCCGACGAACGAGGTGTTACCGAGACCTCCGGTCAGAATCAATGCCCCTACCGTCATACGGGGCAGCTTCAGGACTTTTCCGGCCAGCAGAAAAAAACCTGCCGCAAGCCCGAAATGCAGCCAGGGCATCGCCGCCATCGCAAACACTCCGGGAGAAAGATCGATGTCGTGAAAATAGAGCAGGGTGAGCGCCGGCAGGGAGATATGAATGATAAAACCGTTCAGGACGGATGGGGTCTCCTTCGGCAGTCTGTTCAGACGTCTCAGGAGTATCCCCGCAAAAAAACAGACAAAGAGTAGAATAAGATTCTGCACGGCAGACAAACGATTCAATGTTAAAAATCCATCCGCCTTAAAAAAAAGCAGCGACTTATCCCGATAAATGGCGAAACAACGATGGTCCGGGAAACGTGAACTTATGGAAACGGAGTGCTCATGATCTGCGATACGGCGACGGCAACTCTTTCATACAGATACCCGGAGAATGCCGGTGAAGCATTCAGGCACGGAATGGTGGTAATCGTACAGGCCGGCAGCATGCGCCTTAATTCCTGCTCCCGATAAACCGTTTCGTTTCCATCGGCAAAATACCCGGCAGCAAAGAGCGCGACATTCGAAACACCTGAATCTGCGAGCAAGGCTGCCGTCTCCTCGAAAGAAGGTCTGGTCCACTCGCCTCCGACATCGTGGTTCAGATAAGCGGTCATGATGCGCCCGTAAGGGTGCCGGATGTCGCTGCCGAGCAACTCCGTCAGACGCGCCGCAAAAGTCACGGTTTCATCAAGACCGGTATGGAATGCAGGCGGCTCTCCGCTGCCGTCAGTGACAAGTGTTCCGTGAAAAAGCAGAAGAAGCGCATGCCTCTCGCTTCTCCCGAGCCGGGTATCTGCGCTTGCGGCAACGACATGAGCTGCACAGAGCTGATGAAAAGCGGCATCACACCAGAACCTGCTGATCACTTTTACCCTGCTCAAATCATCCGGACGGCGAGTACTGGCAAGATACCGGCAGAGCTGACCACAGGTCAGGTCATTATCTACCGGCGACATGGAAAGAAGAACCTGGCCATCATGATGTTTTGTTGCCTCGATAGCCTCTTCAAAAGAAGGGTCGGATGCTGAAAAAGCCGCATGTACATCAAAAACTATCCTGCCGTTCCCGGAATGCTTTCCGAGATAGTGTTGCAACCCTTGCGCCTGTTCTCTGGCAATCCGGTTATGGGGAGAACCCTTCCTTTCGGGATTTAACTTTTTTTTCAGGGCGGAAAAGAGCGAAATTCCCACCTGCAGAACAGGAGGGACTGCCATGACTGCGGCCGCGTGTTCGAGCGTTCGCCTGCTTACCCGGTAGTTCTCAATAAATCGGGAGGTTTCGGCCTCTCCATGTGCCGCGAGGATAATCGCTATCTTTTTATCGTCCGACATGCATGTTATGCTCTTTAAAGTCACTGCCTGACACTTTTTTCTGTGATTTTCACGTCCATCCCTTCCCGGAACCTCTCCTGGGGAACCGGTATGACCCAGTCGCCTTTTCTGAGACCATCGAGAACTTCTACAAAGGCCAGGTCGCCTGCGCCTGTCTTCAATGCCTGTTTTTTCAGCTTGCCCTTTTCGATTTTCCAGACGTGACTGACATGGTTCTCATCGAACACCGAGCTTTTTCTCACCAGCAGAGCGCGGCTTCTGGTGTTGTATATGATGTTTGCCGTTGCCGTCATCCCTGCCTGTATCGCCTGAATGGGAACGGTAAACTGCAGATAGACCTTCGATGTCTTCGTAACGGTATCGGTCTGGGGAACAATACGGGAAACAGCGGCATCGAACCGTTTTTCGGGCATGGCGTCAAAAACGATCACCGCTTTCTGACCAGGACGAATGCGGGGAACGTCAAGTTCGTCAATTTCAACGTTGACGACATAGCCTGAGATATCGATTACCCTTGCGACAAGCGTACCGGCCGTTACATAATCGCCGGTCTTGAGACTCTGCAACGCAAGAACGCCGTCGAACGGAGCGATTATCGCGAGTTTCTTCAGCTCGTCTTCCTGAATTTTCAGACGAAGCCGTTTCTGTTCGAGCAACTCTTCGGCCTGCCGCCGGTTTTTTTCGGCATCGTCAAGATCCTGTCGAGAGACGGCTCCTTCACCGAACAGATTTCGGGTTCTTGCAAATCTCAGCTTCGTCCCGGAGGCCAGAGCGAGCTGCTCATCATAAGCCGCCCGAGCTTCGCGCACGGCAAGTTCCGGCTGGGGCGAGTCGAACGTGATGATAGTCTGGCCGGCAGATACCCGTTCTCCTTCGAGGGCGCCAACGCTTCTGACGGTGCCTGACAGCTCGGCGCTCAGATTTGCGACGGCATCCGCTTCAACGAATCCCGTCGCATAGACCGCCTGTACCAGTTCGGCATAAACGACCTCCTCCGCTTCGACTTCGACCGTGTTCCCCCTGGTTACGAGATAGGTAACGGTTACAAGAAACACAATGGCAAGAGCTATGGTATATTTCGGGAGGAGTTTTTGTAACGTCTGCATAAGATTGTTGGCATTAGGATACCTCTTTCAGTGAGATACCCGTTATGGATTCGGGTCATGGAAGTTACACGTTTTGAACTTTTTCTCTATTCCGACCTTGGTTTTTCCATTATTTTATGAATCTTTAAAAACTATTTTCCTGAATAGTCCGAATTTCCGGACGATTCGATAAAAAATATTTAATGATACAAGCTGATGAGCGATAATCAAGACCTGCAGAAAAGCTTTCTTGAGACCGTCAAATTCGATGAAAAAGGGCTGGTTCCGGCAATCGTTCAGGATCACGAAACCGGAAAAGTGCTGATGATGGCCTGGATGAACCGGGAAAGCCTGGAAATGACCCTGGAGAGAAAGCAGGCCTGTTACTGGAGCCGAAGCCGCCAGAAACTCTGGCTGAAGGGGGAGTCGTCCGGAAACATGCAGGATGTTCACGATATCCTTATCGACTGCGACGGAGATACCATTCTGCTGAAAGTTTCCCAGAAAGGCGGAGCTTGCCATGTCGGGTATCACTCCTGTTTCTACAGAAAAGCGAAAGATGACCTTTCTATGGAAATCTGCGACACGCTTATGTTCGATCCTGAAGAAGTTTACGGCAAAAAAAGCTGAACCGGGTAGCTATGAGTCAACCGAGAGAAACCGCAAAATCGCTGAACAAAACAAAATCGCGATCCTCGATCCGCACCATGTTCGACGAGGTTGCCCCGACATACGATTTTCTCAACCACCTGCTCAGCCTGGGAATCGACAACTACTGGAGAGCGGCGGCAACCGCCCGTGCAAAAAAACTGCTCGGCGGCAAAACGGCTCCGCGTATTCTCGATGTCGCGACCGGAACCGGAGACCTGGCTGCATCGATGGCAAAAATTCCCGGAGCTGAAGTCACCGCTCTCGATCTCTCGCCGGAAATGCTTGTAATCGCCAGAAAGAAATATCCCGGCATAACCTTCCACGAAGGGTATGCCGAAAAGCTGCCTTTCGATACGGCAAGTTTCGACATAGTCAGTGCGGGTTTCGGAGTAAGAAATTTCGAAAATCTCGAGCAGGGCATGCGGGAGTTCCAGAGGGTGCTCAAACCCGGCGGTCATGCGCTCATCATCGAACCGATGATTCCCCGCAATCCCCTTGTAAAAAAGTTTTACCTGATTTACTTCAAGAAGGTGCTTCCGAAAATTGCTGCGCTTTTCAGCAAGTCAACCTTCGCCTACGACTATCTGCCTCATTCGGTAGAACATTTTCCGCAGACGGATGCGTTTACGGCCGTCCTGAAAAAAACCGGTTTTCGCACCGCGGAGTACTTCCCCATGACTTTCGAGACCTCGATCCTCTACGTAGCAAAGAAATAAGCCCCCCTCCGGAAGAGTGTCGGCAGCTGTCATTCGGACCAGCGTTCACGAATGAACGGAATACGTTTCAGCAGCGGCACAGTCAGCAGATAGAGTGCGATGCCGGCCGCATCCGCGACGATATCGGCAAAGGAACAGCTCCGATAGGGAAAAAAAGACTGAGCGATCTCTATGGCGATGCCGTACCCAAGCAGAATAAAAATCTTCAGGGCGTTGAACGGAGTTTTCGGAAAAGCAAAATCCACGAGCATGGAGAGCAGATAAAATGCCAGAAAATGCAGCAGCTTATCGGAAATTCCCTCGGACAGATTCGGAGACAAAGGCAGAATAGCGAACCTGCTGATCAGTACGATACAAATAATGAGCAACAACCTCCCTTCAATTTTCAGAAACCGTTTTATGTTTTTCACCGGGGAAATATTGTAGATTCGGGTCTATGAGATCAGATCGATTCTGTATTTTGAAAAATTCTTGCATGCGTGTTTCTCGTTGAGCTGGTCCGCATGGACTTTTTTGACCAGTTCCACTACCTGCTCGGGATCCGTCACATGAAAAATCATGTGCATATCGTGCCTGTTGAAAAGCCCCCTCGGCATTACCTCGGTTTCCAGCCAGAGCAACAGGTTTGTCCATATTTCGCCGTATAGGATTATCGGGGTATCGCAGATATGCTCTACCTGCACAAGCTGCCAGGCGTAGAAGAGCTCCAGCAGGGTGCCGATCCCTCCGGGAGCGACGACAACCGCATCCGAAAGCGCCATAAAGGTATCGAGACGACTGCTGAATCGGCGAAATTCCTGCTTGATGTCGAGAAAGGCGTTCGATCCCTGCTCTCTTGGCAGCATTATGTTCAGACCGATCGAATGGGTTTCAGATTGTGCTGATTGCGAACCTGCATTGGCGGCCTGCATGAGACCGGGTCCGCCGCCGGTCACGATGTCGAAGCCGGCTTCGGCAAGGCCTTTTGCGATCAGGAACACATCCTGATAGTCCCGATCGCCCTCCTGAATCCGCGCAGATCCGAAAACTGCCACCTTGTAGTGAAGGTCCATACCCGATAATCAAAGCATTGTTTCAAATTCATCCTCTCCAATCACCTTCACTCCGAGCTTCAGGGCTTTTTCAAGCTTGCTTCCGGCTTCGCTTCCAGCCACGACGAGCGAGGTCTTTTTGCTCACCGCACTGACAATTCTGCCACCGCGCTCGCGCACCATCTCTTCTGCTTCCTGGCGGACGTGGCGTTCGAGGCCGCCGGTAAAAATAACGCTCAGGCCTTCGAAGTTGTTGTTGACCGGTTCTTTTTCCTTCCCTGCCCGCATCGGCAATCCGGCTTCGTCAAGCTTGTCGAGCATGGCCTGCACCCAGGGCTTTGCGAAAAAGTCGATAATACTGCGTGCGACAACAGGGCCGATATCCGGCACTTCGGCAAGCTCCTGTTCACCGGCCTCCTTCAGGGATGAAAAATGAGAAAACGCTCTGGCGAGTTCTCTTGCGGTCGCCTGGCCGACATGGCGGATGCCGAGCGCGTAGAGCAGTCGGTCATAACTTTTCGTTCGACTTTCCTCGATAGCCCGGACCAGGTTGACGGAAGATTTATTGGCCATGCGTTCAAGTTGCTCAAGCTGCGGTACCTGAAGCGAGTAAAGATCTCCCGGATCCTTCACCAGCCCCCTGCCGACCAGCTGATCGACCAGCGCAATGCCCAGCGACTGAATATCCATGGCGTTGCGCGATGCGAAATGCAGAATCCTCCCCCTGATCTGTGCCGGACATCCCTCTTCATTCGGGCAGTACCAGCTCACCTCGTTTTCCGGCCTTGTCAGCGGCGTACCGCACGAAGGACAGCGTTCCGGAACGACGACAGGTTCGCTGAACAACGAACCGGAATCTTCAGCCACCCGGATGATCTTGGGAATCACCTCTCCTGATTTTTCAATGACTACCCGATCACGAACCCGAACGCCGAGACGTTCGATCTCATCGAAATTATGCAGGGTTGACCGGGATACCGTTGAACCGGCAAGTTTCACCGGCCTGAGTTCGGCAACGGGAGTAATCGTGCCGAGCCTTCCTACCTGAAACACCACGCCAAGCAACTCGGTAATGGCCTGCTGCGCAGGATACTTGTAAGCAATCGCCCAGCGCGGACTTTTCGATGTAGCGCCAAGCCGCTCCCACATCCTTACGGCATTGAGCTTCAGAACCACCCCGTCGGTCTCGTAAGGCAGCTTCCAGCGCTTTTCCGACCATTCGCCGATAAAGCGTTCGATATCGTGCAGTTCCGGACAGAGCCGATAATGATCTCCGGTAAAGAACCCGAACTCCCCGAGCAGCTGCAACCGGTCGAAATGAGGCATGTACTGATCATCGATGCCTTTGAGAAAGTATGCGACAAAGGTCATCTTTCGACGTGCCACCTCGGCAGAGTCCTGCAGTTTGAGGGTTCCTGCCGTAGCGTTACGGGGATTGGCGAACCTGTCTTCTTCAGGCCTGCCCTCGTTCAGACGTGCAAAGTCCTCCTTCTGCATAAACACCTCCCCCCGAACCTCGATCTCCCGATCACTCTCCCGCAGCGTTTCCGCAGCAGGAGTTTCAAGACGCAGCGGAATAGCGGAAATAGTTCTGAGGTTGACGGTAATGTCGTCGCCCTGAACACCGTCTCCCCTTGTAGCTCCCTGCACCAGCAGACCGTTACGGTAGATCAGGCTCACGGCGACTCCATCGAACTTGAGCTCGGCAACCATCTCCTGTTCCCCTATACCCTCATCCAGCAGCAGCCTTCTTACCCGGCCGTAAAAATCGGCCACCTCCTCCATCGAGTAGGTATTGGAAAGACTCAGCATCGGCTCCCGGTGACGGACGGACGGAAAACTCCTGGTGATCTGCCCGCCGACCCTCAGCGAAGGGCTGTCGGGCGTTACCAGATCGGGATGAAGGCGTTCAAGCGCGATCAACTGTTCGAGCAGCCTGTCGAACTCGTAATCGGAAATAACCGGTTCGGCCTCGACGTAGTACAGATAGTTATGCCGCTCTATCTCCTTCCGAAGCCTTGCGATCTCATCTGCAGCCATCGCTCTGTCCATCGTACTCTCTCCGTTCCGGTTACTTCGTGTTTGAGAAAGCCCATCCGGCAAGGTTTTTCAGAAAACCGACCGAACCCGGCAACCCAAGCTTTTCCCATGTTGCGTAAAGAATTTTCGGATAGCGCCAGGCAAGCTTCAGCATAACCGTTACCAGTTCTTCCAGTTTCAATTCGTCACGAAACATGGCTTCACGGTAACGGGGGGGAAGCTGATCGAGCACAATCATCACCTCGTTCATCATGTCGTTGACAAAATTGGGCTCATCGGTCTGCGCATTGTAACACATGTATTTCATCAGGTTTGCCATCGAGGCTACGTTCGGTTCATAGGCGCTGACGGCAGCAAGATACTCTTTTTTCAGGGTATCGTTCCTCAATGCCCGATCGAGTCCTTCTGTAAGCCGATGCAGATTACGCACCATTGAACCGAATCCGCAGAAGGTAAGAGGCGAGCCGAGCGATGCCGCATCGCCGAAAAGCACAATGCGATCGTCGGCAATAACCCTCGACAAAGTGAAGCCGTCATGAACGTATGCGGGAATGATCCCGTAAACCGGACGGTGTATCACGAAATCATTGCCCGGCTGCTTGTATTGGGGAAGCAGGCGGAAATAGGTTTCAAATAGACCAAGCAGCGTTTTGTCATTTTCCGAGTCAACCTCGTCGTAAAAAAACAGATAGGTGATGTACTCCGAACCTTCGGCGGGAAACCCCTCCCATATCAGCTGCCGTCCGGTGCCCTGACCGATTTCGGCTGGAGCCGTACTGGCAAGAATCTCGCCGGTATCGAAATCAGCATTCTCAAAGCCGCTTGCTATGGTACCCACAGTTGGACAGACATGCGTCTGCGGTCTCCCCCGGTTGAGCTGACGGGCGATAGGAGAAAGAATACCCATCACATCCACCAGCACCTTTGCCCTGTAGTAAAACAGCTCTCCATTGCGATCTGCAACTTCGACAACGATATGATCGGGAAAACGGTAACAGGCCATAAAGGTGGTACCGTCAAGCAGGCGGTTATGCGGTTCAGAAAGAACCCTGTCCTTCGCCAGTCCGAGCAAACGGTCTGCATCGACCGCGCAATCCAGCACATTCTGCATATAAAGCCGTTTCTGGCTGCCGTCCTGTTTGAAAAACTCCACCCAGCCGGTTTTATAACGTCGAACAATGACGGAATCAAGCTCTGCTGCGGTAAACACGCCTGTATCGGCAAGCCGGAGAAGTTCTTCACGCGAAATGTTCCAGTCCCTTGTCGACTTCGCCGGAAGATAACGGTCGAACACCAGCACGCTCCGGTTATAGCGCTTCACCATAACGGCCGCATGCAGAAAACTCAGGGTTCCTCCCGCATAGATCAGGTCGAATGTTCCGCACGGAACCGCATTGACCGGCAGCTCCGAACCAGGCCGGATAACGGGAGACGCCGTTTCGGAAGAAGCGTCCCAGTAACGGTCGAATTCGAGTATGCGCTGCAGATGGCGCTCGCCGTCCGGAATGACGCTGAATGCCTTGTAAACGAGCGGATGGGAGTGTTCTATCTGCCGGAGTGCTGAGAAGGACATAGAGGGAAAAATGTTTTGGTTACAGCCGCATTATACGGAAAGTGCCGCGCTCTTCGGCGCGCTATCGCTCTCGATCATGCCGTCAACAAGATGGATCCTTCGCCCGGCCCTGTTGGCGAATTCCTCGTCGTGCGTCACCACAATCACCGTCTGGTTCAGCTCCCGGTTAAGACGATCGAAAAGCTCATAGACGTTGCGAGCGGATTTCGAATCGAGGTTTCCGGTCGGCTCATCGCCGAGCAGAACCTTCGGTTCGTTGGCGAGCGCCCTGGCAATGGCAACCCGCTGCTGCTGACCGCCGGAAAGCTGACTCGGCTTGTTGGTATATTTGTTATCGAGACCCACGGTATCGAGCAGCTTCATCGCCCTCTCCCTGATCTCTTTCCTGCTGAACCGTCCGCCGATCATCATCGGCATGCTGACATTTTCAACGGCGTTAAACTCCGGCAGCAGAAAATGAAACTGGTAGATAAACCCTATTTTCTCGTTACGGATACGGGTCATGGCCGTTTCATCCTTTTCGGTGATCTCCTCCCCATCCAGCCAGACCTTGCCGTATGTCGGTTTGTCGAGACCTCCCATGATGTAGAGCAGCGTGGACTTTCCCGATCCGGACGGCCCGGTAATGGCAACGAACTCCCCCGCCATGATTTCCATTGACAGGTTGGGAATAATGGTCTGCCGCACATCGCGCGACAACTCAAGCTCCCTGCGAATACCTTCAAGCCTGAGAATTTCGGTGGCCATCGGAATGTTAACGATAAAGTTTCCTGCTATCCGGTCTGCTTGTGCAAACTCCATATAGTGCACGCGATAACCGTTTATCATAATAATAAAAAAGCCCTGAAAGACGGAGGATTAATCTGCCGGGGAACCGCACGAAAGAACAATGCAAATGACATATTCGGCATCAACCCCTGCTCATCGATGGCAATCACCAGCGGATCCGGCCAGCCGGCATCCGCCGCTCACAGATTGAAATCCCGTCAACCGGCGGCGCCAGACCCCGCCGCTTCACGTTCGCCTTTGACCGATTCGAGGCTACCGGTGCGGGTCAGAATCATCCGGTCGGGTTCCGGAGGGCGATCTTTCGGATGAATCATGTCAGGATGCAGCGCTCTGACCACGAAAGGAAACCGGCTGACTGCTTCAGGAATATCCGCGCCCGGCCTGGAGCCGAGCACCACGACCAGCTTTTGTTTTCACGCTCATGGGTGAACTGATTACCGATACGAGCAAATCCTTCCGTAACGCCGGAATCGGGAATCGACATCGCGGACAATATAACCAATCGCAGCGTAGCAAGCGCTCAGGCAATATCGCGGATAACGATGAGGCTGCGCTCATGCCGCGATGCGTCGTCGCTTTCCCGATAATCGTACCGCCGCATCAGCTACCGGACCGAATGATCATCCGGCTTGCTCACGCCTGTAAATGGCGGCAACATACCCATCAATTCCGCTTCCGTTGTTGTGATATTGTATCTGGACGAGATAGTTCGCAGAACCTTACGATCCGCGAAAACATGCTGCGGGATAGAAGCTCCGGAAGAGCGTTTCGCCGAAGAGCGCTCGGTATGGATATAGACGCTGCGATTATTCATGCCTATGCCAGCAACGACATACTCGCAGTCGGCTCCATGTTGATCGATAGCGCAGAGCAAGGAGATGATGCCTGTCGATGGCCTGAAGACGGGATTGCAGGTTTTGCTCTGATCGAATATCCGTTTCAGCGTGATGCTGATGGCGGAACCCGCGTACCGCGCTTTCAGTTTTGGCGGAAGACGGAAAAAATCGGCAGAGAGAATCGGATCCTCACATCCGGAAACTCTCGCGACAAGCTTGCGGCGTTCCTGGTCGCTGATCGAGGTTATCGGAGCATCGTATCCGGCACGTCTCAGACCTTCGATCATCCGGTTGGCATTGCAGCTCTCCAGAATGACCAGTTGCGCCCGCCTTGCTGTCAACATCGCCTCCCATCGCGTTGTATAGCAATACTGCTCGCCAGAGCTGTTTCGTGGTTTCTGATCGACGATGGCCATGGGAGTTATGACATTGACGATCTGCCCGAAACGTGCTACCTGGTCGGCATAATAGACGATAGAGACATTCGCGCAATAGATTGCATCGCCATCGGGTATGACGGCATCAGGTTTCGAGCCAATAACGACAATTCTTTTCATGCTTTGGTTCGCTCAGAAGAAGCGTTGGTCTGTACGGTTTTAATGGAGCGGGTTACGGCATTTGATGCCTGAATCGATCGAAAGCCATCCGGCAGGCCACCTCAGCCGAAAAAAACTGCCGACTGTTCCTGCAAGGCTGACCTATCAACCTTTTGATCCTGTTTTTACGCGCAGCAGTCACCACCTGATGCCTTCCGAAAGATAATAATACATCATTACCGCTGCTCACCCAGTAGTATCCGGCAAAAAATAAAAAAGGTCTGAAAACACTTGAGAAACGGCGATAATTAACCGTGACCAAACTTTTTCTGTTCGGGCGGTAAACAAGGTGTTCCAGACCATGACTGAAGTTATTCCATTTTCAATATAAATATGCAGTTATATTACCCGCGACAGTCCTGAAATTCCTTCCCATTAACCAGAGGAAAAGGAGTATCGCTTCGCTGGAGTATCATTCGCTCCGCCAATGGGATTATCGCGCGCCGCACGGCATAAAATTATGTTCTTTTTTCAACTCCTGGCTGGATAGCCGGATGGCGAGACAACAAAACAACCAAAATCTTTTCATGCTGATCAGCTAACAAGCCATCCAGCCTCTTCAACCCAACCTGTTGCCCTCAGTACTCAGAACTCAGTACCCAGCCTCCCGTCTTCTACCGCGAAGCGATACTCCTGCAATGCGAAGCGAGCTATACTCCGCCATGCGACAGCGAGCATACTCCCGTTCGCCCCGCGAACGATACTCCTCTTCCCGCCAACAGCCAACTGCTCACAGCCCACAATCTTCCCGCCCTGGCTTATAAACGCATTATTGAAACAGAATTGAAATTACAAGGCTGTTGGGTGAGTTGCTAAAGATTTTTCCGGGATAGTTTGTCCTTTCGGATTTCGGATTGTCGATCCCGCTCTGCACTCTTTTCCCGGGGGGAAAATAACAACCTGTTTGTATTGGAAATGGAATATCATGATGCTGGCTGCATCAGCCATAGCTGCAGTTTACAAATCCCGCTGGCAGATCGAACTGTTTTTCAGGCGAATCAGGCAGAACCTGAAAATCAAGTCATTTCACGGCACCAGTCGCAATGCCGTCCTGACGCAGATCCGGGTGACTATGTACTATTTTCCCTGCTGTTATCATATATCGGATTCCAGACACAATAACGCCACTCTTTGCGGGAACTGACGCGAATGATGGCAGCTGTACTTATGGAACATCGCGTACTGATCGATATTCTGTCTTTGAATGAACAGTCTATCAAACAGCTTGAATTCCCGGAGAAAACGTAACCATGGTCGCCCCAAATCAATGAAAAAAAGAGGGTTATGTGCAAATAACCCTCTTTTTTTGCCTTAAACATAGTCACATCAGTAACGAAAACAAAAGGAGACGAGTATGGCTTTTCTATAGCAGGACATACCAATTTGTCTCTTGATCGAAACCCCGGCAGTTGTTTTTATCGGCGAAGCCAGAGAAAACCAACTGCCAATTTCCTTTCGTGCAAATTCGTGTAATTCGTGGACAACTCCCCCTCTTCATCAGAGTATTTTCTGCTACGAATCAACCTCCCTGAGGCATGGTACTCCCGTTTTTGACCCGGCATCGTTTTAACCGGACACGGCTGAATACATATATTAAAAAGGAAAAAAACAACTTACCTTTATGCTATACAACAGGACACCTCTGACAACGCAATAATCCGGCTTCGGAACAAATAAATAGAGCAGAGGTGCCCAATAATCATAAGCCTGTCTGTTTCAGATGACGAAGCCCGCCATGGCCATACCGGTAACCCGTACAGGGCTCGATCGCAACGCGCCTTTCGGTTTTACCTGCAAACGCTGCCTGCAGTGCTGCAGGAACAAGAAGATACAGGTAAACCCGTATGAGATTGCCCGACTCGCGCACCATCTCGGCATATCGACGACGGAGTTCATCGAACGCTGCACCGTTGAAAACGGCTCATTCCTGAAATTCAACGAGGACGGATCATGCATGTTTCTCGGATCCGAAGGCTGCAGGGTACATCGCGACCGCCCGCTGGTCTGCCGCCTCTACCCTCTTGCCCGGCACGTCAACCAGAAAAACGAGGAATGGTTCTCTGAACTGGAACCTGAAGCTGACTGCCGGGGAAGCTATCGAACCGACGACACGATTGCCGGATATCTTGAAGAAGAGGAGGCTCCTGCTTACATGCAGGCCGCGAACATCTATCTGAACCTGCTTTGGGAGATGATGAGCGAGCTTGAAACCCGGCAGGAAGAGGCGTCGGATGAACCCCCGGTCGAAGAAGATATAACTCCGGAAAACTGGCTGGATATGCATGCTGTCGTAACCGGTTACTGCCTGCGACGCCGACTGGAAATCCCCCGTTCGGTAAACGAACAGATGCGCCTGCACGTCGAGGCGCTGCAACAGTGGATCAAACCAACACAAAAGGAGTGAACATCATGAACAGACAGACGAAAAAAGTCCTTGCGCTTGCTGCCGCCGCAGCCGCTCTCGGTACCTCTCTCGGCGTCGCACCTGCTTCAACCGAAGCGGGAGTGGTACAAAGCCATGCCGATTCCCTGAAAAAATCCAATCAGGGAAAAATATCCACCCAGGGAAAAATTGAAACACAAACGCAGACGCCGGTTTCTAACCAGGTAAAGGTATCCAATCAGATCAAATGGACGAATACCAAATAACGACCCCACCATATTGATTATGGCGGCAGAGGATGTACAACCCTTTGCCGCCACAACCGTCCCCTGCCTACGCAGCGGACTCGCCGAACCATTTCTCCCTGAACCAGAGCGATACATTCACCAGACCGATCAGGGCGGGAACCTCCACGAGCGGTCCGATCACGGCGGCGAACGCTTCGCCGGAATCGATACCGAACACCGCCACGGCTACGGCTATGGCAAGCTCGAAGTTGTTGCTCGCCGCCGTAAAGGAGAGCGTGGCTGTTTTGGAGTAGTCCGCACCCACCTTTCGGCCCATCCAGAACGAAACGAAGAACATGATGATGAAGTAGCAGAGCAGCGGTATGGCAATGCGCACCACGTCCATGGGGATTTTCACGATGTACTCGCCTTTCAGCGAAAACATCACCACAATGGTGAAGAGCAGCGCCACCAGCGTGAGCGGGCTGATGCGCGGCACGAAAACGGTTTCATACCACTCCCTGCCTTTGAGGCGGAGCATGACGAACCGGGTAAGAAAACCCGCAATGAAGGGAATGCCGAGATAGATGAAAACCGACGAAGCGATTTCGGCGATGGTTATATCGACCCTGAACGACGAGAGGCCGAGCCAGCCGGGCAGCACCGTAAGGAAGACCCATGCATAGACGGAAAAGAACAGCACCTGAAAGACCGAGTTGAAGGCGACGAGACCTGCCGCGTACTCCGTATCGCCTTTTGCCAGCTCGTTCCAGACAATCACCATGGCGATGCAGCGCGCCAGGCCGATCAGGATGAGTCCGGCCATGTAGTGCGGCATATCGGAAAGAAAGAGCACGGCGAGCACGAACATGAGCACCGGACCGATCACCCAGTTCTGCACGAGTGAAAGTCCGAGCACCCTGGTATTGCGGAACACGTCGCCAAGCTCCTCGTACTTCACCTTGGCCAGGGGGGGATACATCATGACGATAAGCCCGATGGCGATGGGGATGTTGGTGGTACCCGACTGAAAGGTGTTCCAGAACGCCGCCGTACCGGGAACAAGATAGCCCGAGAGTACGCCGATACCCATGGCGAGGAATATCCAGAGCGTAAGGTACCGGTCGAGAAAGGAGAGTTGTTTCGTTGACATGCCCATGGCGCTATCCTCCCTTCTGCATTTCGTTGCAGAACCGCCTGAAGCGGAGATTGATCTCGTCGCGTACCCGCCTGAAAACGGCAAGCTGCTCTTCGCGGCTCCCTTCGGCTTCCGCCGGGTCGTCAAAACCGATGTGCACCCGGTGCCTGACCTCCCCCGTAAAAACGGGACAGCTCTCTTTTGCCCCGTCGCAGACCGTCACGACCCAGTCGAACGGTCTCGAAGTGAATGCATCGACGCTTTTCGGACGGTAACCGCCTATGTCGATCCACTCTTCGCGCATCACCGCGACGGCAAGCGGATGCACGGTTTCGGCCGGTTTCGTTCCGGCCGAAAACACCTCGAGTTCGGGATCGAATGAACGGAGAAACCCCTCGGCCATCTGGCTTCGGCAGGAGTTTCCGGTACAGAGTATGAGCACGGACTGTTTCATGGATGTTGCTGCAACAGGTTTACAGTGATTGATTTTTTCAGAAGACAAAATTGAAAACAAACCCCACCAGCATGATGCCGATAGCCACCACCCCGGCGAATACCGCGATGAGCTGCGGCTTGAGCACCTTGCGCAGAATGATCATCTCGGGAGCGGAGAGCGCGATCACGCTCATCATGAAAGCCATGACCGTACCGAGCGCTGCGCCCTTGCCGAGCAGTGCCTGCACCACGGGCAGAATGCCGGCAGCGTTCGAGTACATCGGCACCCCGAGCAGCACCGCTGCAGGTACCGACCACCATGCCTCTCTGCCCATGACCGAGGCCATGAAGTTCTCCGGCACGTAGCCGTGAATGCAGGCACCGAGACCGACGCCAAGCACGATATAGAGCCACACCTTGCCCACGATCTCGCGCACGTGCGTCACCCCCTCCCGCAACCGCTTTGCCCAGCTCATGGCCTCGTCCGTTTCATCGGCGCCGCAGCTGCAGTTCTGCTGCATCTGTTGCACCCACTCTTCGAGGTAGCGTTCCATACCGAGCCGGCCGATCGTCATACCGGCGACTATCGCCACGAGCAGCCCCATCGCCATGTAGAGCAGGGCGACTTTCCAGCCGAACATGCCAAAAAGCAGCGCAAGCGCGACTTCGTTGACCATGGGAGCCGAAATCAGAAAGGAAAAGGTTACGCCGAGCGGCACGCCGGCCTGCAGGAACCCTATGAAAAGCGGCACAGCCGAGCATGAGCAGAAAGGGGTCACGATACCGAGCGAGGCGGCCAGCATGTTGCCCACACCAAGACGCCTTCCCGACAGAATCGCCCGCGTCCGTTCCGCAGAGACGAAGGTGTGTATGACCCCCATTACGAAGACCACAGCGGTCAGCAGGAGGAGCACCTTCGGGAGTTCGTAGATGAAGAAGTGCAGCGCCTCGCCGAAACGGGTCGCGCGACCGAGGCCCGCTGTCCCCAGCAGGAAATCCGCGACCGGTTCAAGATTACCGTAGAGCAGCAGCCAGGCAATTGCTGCCACAACAGTCATGGCAGCGGCCTTCAGGCTGGAGGAGGTCTGTTCGGGCTGATTCATATTCATTCACTTGATGGAGTTACTCAGCAGCAGCTTCCCGAACTGTTCGAACTGCCGGAAGGGCTGCCGCAGCAGCATCCCCCTTTTTTGCGTTTCAATTCTCCTTTCATGGGAAACCCTTTCTCCGCCCAGCGGACAATGCCGTACTGCATGTTCACAACCTTTTCATACCCGTGGTTCATGAGAAAATATGTCGCCATGAGGCTGCGCTCCCCGACATTGCAGGCAACAACCACCTCGCGATCGACCGGGATCTCCCCGAACCGCTCTTCAAACTCGCTGTAGGGAATCAGCATGACTTCGGGAACATCGAACGATGCTTCCGCAACTTCATCGGCTTCACGCACATCGACAAGCAATGCGCCTTTTTCGATCATTCCAAGGGCTGTCGTCGGACAGACTTCAACGGCACTGTTCATTTGATACTCCTCTTTTTTTATCTGTTCAGTAAATCCTTCAATTCGTCAAGTCCAGGCACCCGACCCTTGCAGCGCACCTCCTCATCGACCACAAGCGCCGGAGTAGCGAGCACGTTGTAGGCCATGATCTTCTGTATATCCTCAACCTTCTCCACCGATGCATCGATGCCTTCGCGGGCAATAACGGCTTTGACCGCATCGGCAAGCTGGTTGCACTTCGCACACCCCGTACCAAGAATTTTCACCTGCTTCATCTTTCTTTTATCTTATTGTTTATCGCAAATAAACGATCTTTAAAAAGCAAAAAAAACGCTTCGCCTGTCCATACTGCGCTTCCTGGCGAAGGTTCCCCATTCCGGCATACATCAGCAGTCGCATCCGGCTGTAGCGTGCCCCTGGGAAAAAAAGCCTTCAAACAACGCCTGCGCAATCTTCCAGTTCTCCCTGTTGATGCAGTACTTCACCTTGGGAGGATCGATCTCCCCCTGAATCAGACCGGCTTCGAGCAGCGCTTTCAGATGCTGGGAAATGGTCGATTGAGCCATCGGAATCACTTCCGTCAGTTCACCGGTAAAACAGCAGCTCTCTCCGGCAAGCAGCTTGAGTATTTTTACCCGTACCGGATGGCTGAGCGCCTTGGCTATACCGGCAACGGCCTCCTCCTGATTGCTGTAGGTAACTGGCGACAACGTTCTTTGCATCGATCTCCTTGTTAGTTCATCGTAAATATACGATCAAGAAAACAAAACGACAACTTTTTTTATCTGCCCTTCCGATCTATCGAGGGAACAAGCTGCTGTAAACGATTGTTCAAGCTGCAATAGACGAAACAAACCAGATGCGATATGACCATGAAAAAAAATCTTTATCCCATCCTGCTTGCGGCACTGCTGACTGCCGTTTCGACCCCTGCGGATGCGAAGTGCCCGAAAGCACAGCTTACCGTCGAACAGAAAGCCGAAACCGGCGCCTATCTTGCGGACGAAAACGGCATGACGCTTTACTGGTTCACAAAAGACTCTCCGGGAAGCAGCAGCTGTACCGGACCGTGTGAAGAGAAGTGGCCGGTATATTACCGTGATGTTTTTCGTATTCCGAAAAGCATAAACGGTTCCGATTTCGGATCCATCCTTCGAAACGACGGAAAAAAACAGCTGACCTTCAGGGGATATCCGCTCTACTACTGGGCAGGCGATAAAAAAGCCGGTGATACCGGCGGACAGGGCGTGAACAATGTCTGGTTCGTAGTAAATCCGGACAACTTCCCGCCGAAATAACGGAATACCGTATGGCATTTGGGAAGTTCGAGCTGCACAGGGTAATAATGAGTTTCGGCTGCCCGGTTTTTTCGATGACGGTAATCTTGTTATTCTGACAAACGGGTTTGCAAAGAAATCGCAGAAAACACCGCTGGAACAGATCACGCTGGCCGAACAACGCAAGAATGATTATCTCAGAAGAAAAAACTATGGATGACCTGCAACGCGCGATAACAAAGCGCAAGAGCATTGACCCTGAATTTGCCAGGACTGTCGATCAGGGATACGAAGAGTTCAAAATCGGTGTCCTGTTAAAAGAGGCAAGACAAAGCGCCGGGCTTACCCAGGAAGCTTTGGCCGAAAAGCTGAAAACCAAAAAGTCAGCGATTTCGAGAATTGAAAACCATTCCGATGATATAAGGCTTTCGACGCTTTACCACTATGCTGAAGCATTAGGGAAGAAAATTCTGGTTTCCATCCAGTAAATCAGAGGGCACTTCAGGGCACCTCTATAAATTGTGATGAGCGATCAAAGAGCAAGGCGGATGGAGCGCGTATCGATGCGCGGACGGAGTCCCGAAAGCATTCGGGATGAGGATTTCGATACCGAGTTGTCGGGACAACGCAGCAATCGGGTTTCGGAACAAATATATAGAGGTGCGATGGTTCAAAAAGATGGCGAAAAGCATGTTCGCGCTGTCCGAAAAGCAAATCGATACACTCATTAAAATCGGGGACTTCCGACCTGTGCAATGCCATGAATAAAGTCAAAACATACAAGAGCGACGCATTTGCCGCGATCCACGAAACCATGTCAGGCATGTATGATGCTGGTGTAATCGACAAAAAGACAATGCACCGGTTTGACGAAGCCTGCCTCACGCCGGTTCATGCGTTCACTGCCACAGAGATCAAAGCTCTGCGTGAGCGTGAGGAGGTAAGCCAGAGCGTTTTTGCATTGTACATGAATGTGAGCAAGGATGCTGTCAGCCAATGGGAACGGGGAGTCAAAAAGCCGGCAGGGCCAGCACTGAAACTACTCTCACTCGTAAAGCAAAAAGGACTCTCGGCTATCTCATGATCGATGAGAGCCGATTTGTTCTGCATGCATCAAATGTTTCCGGTCGTTTTCGAATCTGCATACAGGCAGAACCATCCCGAGTACATCTTCGCCATCCCGCCATCAAGCGGTCTGGCTGAGTCTCGTTGTCAGTCATTTCAACGCCGACGACCTTGACGACAGCATCTCAGCCATTCCCTTTGCCCTTGCTATTCCATCTACCGTTGGAGGTTCTCAAGTACATGGCCTCGAAGAAGTGCCTCACAAAACAAAATCAATTTATTTAAAACACTGGTGTCCGGTTGTTGAAAATTTAAATCCCAGTAACTTGTTTTCTAATAATAATATATGGCGATATTTTGCCGTTACCGATTTGAAAATGCCTGCTATCTTTGATCATTTCATAATTCTCCGAA
>Ga0209467_1000167_pt1 | contig 121478 bp, 97 predicted proteins | sample Higcelwee11metaG_FD_187175 | JGI IMG/M metagenome (GOLD analysis project Ga0209467, IMG submission 187175) | Freshwater pond sediment microbial communities from the University of Edinburgh, under environmental carbon perturbations - High... | ecosystem: Environmental > Aquatic > Freshwater >...
ACGAGCTGAACAGCTTTTCCAGCGAACTTGTGCTCATTGAGAATTTTTTGGCGAGGTCAGGTATAGAACAGCCGTGATTGATATTTATATATCCTATTATATCTATGACCTTTGTTTTAACCGGAAGAGCCTGAAAATGCTTCGTCAGGATTTTTTGAACAACTAAAAGCTTCTTATTTATATTATCCGAATTTAAAACAAGCCTCATTTCCTCTGTATCACTCTTTCCGAAATATCTTTCAAGCGGACAGCTAAGTCCGTTCATCTCGCATAATCGCACATTAACTACGCACCGAAGTCCGTATGGTTTGAATCTTATCCCGAACAGCTTTGTTCCTGGTTCATGAATTATCCTTACGGCTGATGTCCGCTGAGGTATAATAACAACACCTTTAACAGTCTCATTTCTTCCATCCGGAAAAGTCCGGTCGTAGCTTCCCTTCTGAACGATTATTATCTGAGTATTACCGTCGGGAAGATACACTTGATTAGCTTCATTAAGAATTTCCGGTTCAATATGGAACTCCCAGAAACATTCAATATAATTCTGCCAGAAAAGATCAGGTTTATATTCCCTGTAATATTTTGATTCCTTCTTTATCATAGTCACAGTAATATCCCGGCCTGTGCTTATTAAAATTTCACTGAATAACGGACATGGATCATACTTTCTGAAAACCCTGCATCCGTAGGGATACCTATCATAGCAGATACTTCTCCCGTTCTGAACTGAACTATCAGTCCGCCGCCATAACTGCTAAGCGTACTGAGCCCGCGTATTTTCTGAATGTTCATGCTGTTCCTGTTGTAAAATGCGTTATCAAAAAACATGCTGAATGCAAGTTCATCCCGATCCGGTACAAAATAAATCTCTGCGCTTTGTTTAATAAATACATCCGTTCTGAAGAACTCCTCTCTGTAACCTCTTAAACTGGAAGCTCCGCCAAAATAGATCCTGTTGAATTCCGGGATCTCTTCATTAAAGATCACATGGTCGTATCGGGCAGAGAATTTAACGAAGTAAGATTTGCTGATCTTTTTGACGGCGGCACCTGAAAGAGAGACCTCAATACCTTTCAGCCCAACTGAATCTTTTATATCGATATTAAGCGCGGCAATTTCACCGTCAACATAAAACCCTGCTGAACGAGGTATCGCTTCATAAATATCTTCTGTAGAATAATTCAGGCCGCCGGTATATCTGTCCGTAACAATATCGTTCTCCGAACCGCTGTAAAGAGAATCTGGATAAACTGTCTTTCTTGACATTCCTCCTCTTACAGATGTTCCCGTATCAATATCAAATTCTTCCTCGAAGCCGTACTCTCTGGAAAGAAAATAATCTTTTCTGAATTTCTGATCAAATTTGAAACGGCTTGCTATAAGATAGCTGAAAATGAAAGGTTCACGATACATCAGATTCAAATTTTCACTCTCACCGCCGTTCCTTTCCCATATTATTTCGGCTTTCCTGAGAGTTCCGAAAATGTTTTCAGCCCTGATCTCCGCAATACCTGAGATATTATCTTCCGTATCACCCGCCGAGTATCCGGCCATCAGCATAATACTTAAATACTTTTTTTCTTCCACTCTTATAAGTATGCCGTGTTCGTTCCCTGTTTTCAAAATGCTGAAATCCGGTCTGTCCTTAAACAGTCCTGTCTTATATATCATTCTGCACGCATTCTTTAGCTCGGTCTCGCTGAATCTCGATCTTAATTCTATCTGAGACTGCCTTAGCAGCGCATCGGAATGAGTAATTTTATTTCCTCTGAATTCCACTTTATCAAGCCTTACATACCCTCCCGATTCGATATTAAGATATATCTCAAGCCTTTGTTCTGAAGTTTTCAGGCTGTCGGTTTTAATAACTGCCAGCGGGAAGCCTTTATCAGAATAAAAATCCAGCAGTCTGTTCATTATGCGCGGTGTAAGGATTACGGGATCTTTAATTTGATTCGAAACAGGTTCTTCTATTTCGGAATTCAGTATGTCATCTGTAAAATACGGGTTGCCGGAATAATGTATCATCAGGCTGTCAGCAGCATAAGACGGTGTGAACATAAATGTGACTATAATAATAGTTTTAAGATAATACTTCATTGATAAGTCCGCCTATGTTGTTAGGCTCGATCCTGATAGGGCATGACAGATTTACGGCTTGCATGACATCGTTCTTCAGATCCATCTTGTCCTGTGATACTGAATAAAAATATTTCTTCTCTTTATAGTAATCCGCTAGATATTCCTGTTCTGTCTGACCGGGTGTCGGAATGAACAGTGCTTTTTTGTTCAGACTTACGATCTCCATTACGCTTGAATATCCCGGCCTTGAAATTATTAGTCCTGCACCTCTGACCATAGCTGATAATTCCTTTCTTGATGCATGATCGTAAACCTCTATGTTACCTGACTTCCTTATCTCGCTGCTTTCAGGCTTTCCGCAGACAATGATCGTTTTACCTTTCAATTCGGCTGCTTGTTCGACCGCTATCTTTTCGAACATAGTTCTCTGCGGCTCGGGGCCGGATATTATAATAAGATAGTCAGACTTAATTTCTTCTTTACTTCTGTCTATATCCGCAAGAATACCCGTGTAGGTCAGTTTGATGCTTTTTATACTGTTCAGGTCATGCGACAGGCTTCCCGATAAATTCTGATCTGATACTGAGTCAGGAATAAATACTTTTCTATATCTTCTAAAATAGCGTTTATTAAAATATTCGGAAATAAATTCGAGTTTTTCAAAGCCTTTCGGCAGTTTGAACTTTAGTTGATGTGTTATAAAATATGAGGGAATATTTTTCGAGTAGATACCATACCTGTTATCTGATATTATGCGGTCGAATTTCTGCTCTTCTACGAGTTTTTCAGCGAACGAGTGTTCTTCTTTCAGTTTTAAAAGTATTTTTGGGATCTGAAGGGCCAGGAAAAAAATTAAAGAACCCCCGCGTTTAGTATATTTAACGGAATAATCTGTATGATCTATAAAATTCAGATCCGGAAGTTCGTTTTTTATCAGGTTTAGCGATCTGCCTGTTGAAAGCACGGTCACATCGTTGTTTTGGGCCAGCTCTCTTATTATCGGAAGTGACCTTGTAGCGTGCCCCAGACCCCAGTTGAGTACAGCGTACAATATTTTTCTTTTTTTTGCCAAATTTCCTCAATTATTTTAATCTCGAGAAATTACAAAAAATATCTTGACTATACAATGAAAAAAAGATATATTTGGGTCACTTACCGCGGGATGGAGCAGTCTGGTAGCTCGTCGGGCTCATAACCCGAAGGCCGTAGGTTCGAATCCTACTCCCGCTACTATTATAGAGAGCCTTCAGGCTCTTTTTTCTTTATGCCCTTTTCGAGTCTTTTTGTACCACTCGTTATGAGTCTTCATTACGCTGAGTTTTTTATCAACTTCAGTTTTATCTTCTGAAACAGGGTCGGTTCCTGTATAATAAAGAACGCTTCCGAGTGTAAGCGGCAGAGGTATGAAGTTATTGATATCGCCGGTTCCTACCGCAAGGTCTTTAAGGGATTTTATATTCAGATCAACCTCTTCGTCCGTCTGTTTGGGAAACCCGGTCGTTACAGAAGCTTCGAAATTTATCTTTTTTCCGTACTCACCGGCTCTTTTGACAAGAAATCTCACATCTTTTAATATGCTTTCCTGATCGTCTAAACCCATCAGCTTTCTTACCGGGGCTGAAAAGCTTTCCACGCTCAATTCCACTTTGCCGTCATTTCTGTTGGTAAGAAAATCTTTATACATTTCTTTGTCTGAAAGCAGAAGCTTCATATCGGGTTTTCCCGCATAGAAGTTATTTCTGACATTCGGAAATTTATCGAATCCCTCGATTATTCTAATTATTTCCCCATTTCGGGTCTTAATATTTTTGCATAGATCGGGAAGAGAGCAGGACAGTCTATCGCATTCTGAACATTCTTTCTGGTTACCTACACCGACTAAGTAATGATTGAAATAAGGCAATCCGAATAGCTTTATGGTTTTATTGTATTCCTTCGACTTGACAAAATGGATGACTTCCTTCCTTATATGCTCATTTGATCTTGATGAAATAAACTTTCCTTCTGTAAAAAGTTCCTGCGAAACTGATCTGTCATTCAGGCATCCAATGTGCGTGATGATTACATCTTCAATGAACTTAAGTATAGGTATCTCATGCTTGTACTTCGGATGCGCTTTTCTTTTAAAGCCCGTGCCGAATATTTCATCGGTTTCGCTCTCATCTAAAGGTAATTGAGCTTTATGGATCACTAGAAATCTGTCAAGCACTTTCTGTATCATTACATTCGATCTGTAAGGATTCTGATTCCTGTGTACAGCCAGATGATGCGCAGCAAGGAAACTGTTGTCCTTTTCGATTCTTTCATGCGAAGGCAGCTTTATGAAGCTTTTGATCTCCGGCACTTCTTTTGAAATATACGCAGTGCCATTCAATTTCTTTATATCGGACAACCTTTGTCCGCTCTTCATAAGTTCGCAGATCTTTACCAGATTATACTCAATATTTCCGAAAAGAACCATATCGGCTTTCGAATCGAACAGGATCGGCTTTCGTAATTTGTCAGTCCAGTAGTCATAATGGGTAGTCATCCTGCATACAGCTTCCGGACCTGCAAGTATAACAGGAACATCTTTATAAAATTCTTTCAGCTTGTTGCAGTATCTAATCACCGCTCTGTCGGGTCTGTGTGTTCTCAGCCCTCCCGGAATATAGGGGTCAGTGCTTCTGAATTTTTTAAAAGCGGTATAATTCATCGCCATTGAATCTTCTTTTCCGGAAATGACGAGAAAGAAAAGCGCCGGGCGACCGAACGTGCTCCAGTCTTCATCCTTTGAAATGTCTGGCATATCAAGGATAGCCGTACGGAATCCTTTGGAATTTAAGAATCTTCCGGCAGACGCTGTTTGAAAGTACGGATGATCTATGTACGCGTCTCCGGTAACGATTACGACATCAGGCTTCTTCCAGCCGAGGTCATCCGCTTCTTTTTTTGTCGAAGGTATATAACCTTTTATCATTCTGATCCTTTATAAACTTGAATAAATTTAATAAAAAAAGCTGTCAATTGACAGCTTTTTTATTGAAGATTTTTATTGATACTAAAAAGTCATATTCTCAAAATCGTCCATATCAATAACCAGTTGACTACCGTCAGTAAACTCGAAATAAGTCTCAATTACGTATTCGCTGTACTCATCATCCCAGACTTTTCTTGCTTTTAACTGTGCGATAAGAGCATCACCTTCATATATTTTCGACCATAGGTAGTCGCCGCTGTTCATGTATTCTACTTTCTGATCTATTGTGTAAACTGTTGAATCCAACATTTCTTCTAATGTAATTACATTTGCCCATGAATCTATTGAGTAGTTACCGAAATTGTAACTGAAGTCTATTTCTTTTAATTCTGCGAGAGTGGCGTCAACAAACTCTATACTCGCGTAGATGCTCATCAGCGTTACAAGATTTTCTTTCATGATCATCGAGTAATTCAGTATTTCTGCTACTGAGTTGGTGTAAGTGATCTGAACAGAATATGGCGCTAGGTCGAATAAAAAATCAAGCAATTTAGGCATTACATCTTCCATTGCAGCCATATATTCCCAATCAGCAGTGAAATCTAAGTCAAACACTTTCTCTGTAGTGTTCAAGTATATTTCCATATCTATCCGAGTAGGATAATAATCACTCCTATAAGTCTGATCTGAGTCATACCAGTAAATAAACTCGTCAACATAATTGTTCAACACAAGCTTAAATTCTTTCCCGTCAGCAGTATAAGCCGCAGGAATTATAACGGTAATGTTAGTTCCGGAAGTCCAGTTGAAATGTGCAGAATCTACATACTGTACGCCGTTAACAGTTATGTATTCTACATAATCACATGTGTATGTACCCAAATGATCTGCAAAAACAAAATGGTCTACCTGCTTTGACATTACTTCAGTTTGGGGAAAAATTTCTTTTAGAAATCCAGCTTTGTTTAAGCCGTTTGCACTTGAAATATTCTCTAATGCATTATCAACACTTTTTACAGGCATGCTAAAAGGAAGATAGTCCATTGCCTGGCTATTGCTGTTATAGGCAACAAAACCTTTACTTGCCATAACATCTTCAGCAATACCGGTCATTTCTCCCTGTAGTGCCTGTGAATCGTTTACTGTCGGTTCGGAACTTTTATCCTCTGAGCAGGACATTATTACCAGCGACGCTAATACAGCAACTAGTAACACGAATTTTTTTATCATGGTTTTCCTCCCTGAATTTGCTTTATTTGATGTCTGAGTGCAATATAATGATAATTGGCTTTTAGCGCAATAAAATATTTTTTTTAGGTTGAAATATCGCACAGTTATTACTTATATTATGAGGATTATTTAATTGAATGGAACGGGGTAGGATTTGTTCATAAAGCTAGTTTATAATCTCATAATTGTTCCGACTGTTTACTTTTCGATATCGGTCATATCGCTATTTAGTAAAAAACTCCGCGGATCCATAGAAGTCAGATCAGGAATTTCGAAGAACCTTTCAAAAAACAGAATAAACCTGAATCCTTACAGCGTGACCGTTCTGTTTCACTGTTCGTCAATGGGTGAGTACAAACAGATCCTTCCTATCGTGAAAAAACTGAACGATTCAAAACAAACTGAATACAACATCGTTCTTTCGCTTTACTCGCCGTCCGCTTACGAGCATATAGACAAAAAGAATCCCATGTTCAGCCTTATTACCTACACACCTTTCGATTTTTATCTTGAAACTAAAAGATTTATAAATACGATCAATCCTGATATTGTTTTAATATCCAAGCATGATGTCTGGCCTAATTTTTTATGGGAGCTGAAGAAAAGATCTGTACCTGTGTTTTTAATAAACGGTCTTTTTGCCGATGACACCAAAATGGATAAATGGTACGCTAAATTCTTCTTCAGATCGATATTTTCAAACCTTACCGGAATAATCACCATAAGTGAAAAGCAGAAGCAAAGGTTTCTATCCGTTTTTCCGTATCCGGACAAAATTCATATCAGCGGAGATACCCGCTATGATGCTGTTATTTATGAGGCTGAATCTTCACTCGGTATAGACTATTTTGAATCTCTTGCGGGTAACGATCACATATTCATAGCGGGAAGTTCATGGCCGGCAGGCGAAAAGCATATAATTAACTGCTGGGTCGATCTGAAGAAAAAATTCCGCGACGCAGTCCTGATACTGGTGCCCCATGAAATAGGCGCTGATCATATCTACAAGATCGAAAGTATGTGCCAGGAAAAAGGCCTCGGATACCTTGCGTTCACAGATATGACCGGAAAAGAAAAACTTAACGGATACGATGTTTTAATAATCGACAAGATCGGACTTCTTACAAAGATTTACAGATACGGGCATATCGCTTATGTCGGAGGAGGTTTCTCCAGAAACGGACTGCATTCGGTACTTGAACCCGCAGTTTACGGGCTTCCTGTCGTATTCGGACCTAACCTTGATAAATCCCCTGAAGCCCAGGAAATGAACATTTTAAACTGCGGTATGATCTTTAATGACGACAGAGAGCTTTACAACATAGTTGACAGTTTATGGTCGGATAAAAAACTTTATGAAAAGGTTTCCGAGATCAGTTCAGGCTACATAAGAGATCACAGCGGGGCCACCGATAAAATTCTTAAAACAATTGAAGATAACACCCGCAAGCATAAATCTGAAAAAGGCCGTTCAATAACGGAAAAAGAACTGGAAAATATCCTCAACAGAGAATCAAACAAAGAAAAACAGAAATGAACATGAACCCTAAACCATATGAATCTATATCAAAGCTTTTCCTGATCGCTTTTTCTTTTCTTGTAATATCGTTCGTTTTCGGATACCACTGGCTGATCTTAAAAAACCACAGCCAGAATACTTCAAACATGATAATCAGCGCAATTGAGAGATTTAATGACTTCCCAATTAAAGGCGAAGAGGAAGAGAGCCGCCGTTTTAGAGAAATTACAGAAATTCTTGCTGCCGGAGAAAGATCTTTTCTGATAGTTGACGGCAACGACAGGCCCGTCTTCTGGTCCTTTCTTCCTGTTGAAGATGATCCTGCCGCCTCACTAGAAGTGTATGAAAATACAGGAATTTCACCGTTGATATATTCTGACGGACTGACCGAAAAGCGCTTATACTACATTCCTGATGATCTGCCAGACAAAATAAAATATTATCCGCTGCTTCTTATAGGATCGATCCTGCTGACCGCATTTATTACCTGGTATCTTTATATGTTTATGAGAAGGAATGAAAAACAGTCTATATGGATAGCCATGTCTAAAGAAACCGCACATCAGCTTGGTACTCCTTTGACTTCTCTAAAAGGATGGAGAGAATATCTTTCTGAGCTCGGAAAAGATAATGACAGCCTCAATGCCGTTGAAGAAGGATTGAAAGATGATGTTGAAAGGATATCTATAATAGTTGACAGGTTTTCAAAAATATCCTCTGAACATGATTTCACTATGTGCGACTTAAAAGCAATCCTTAACAGGAGCGCTGATTATATTTCCAGAAGAGTTACACTTGATCCCGAAAGGATTACTATCTCAAAAGAATTAAGTGACGTACCGAGTATCTATGCGAACGCTGTTCTTATCGAATGGACTGTCGAGAATCTTCTTAAAAATGCGATCGAATCTTTAAAACCCGACCGGAAAGGAACCATAATTCTAAAAATGTTCGATGAAAAAAATAAAATTGTAATCGAGATTCATGACAACGGAACCGGGATAGGGTCATCTATAAGAAAAAAAGTTTTTGAAACAGGCTTCACAACAAAAAAAAGAGGATGGGGTCTAGGCCTCTCCCTTGCTAAGAAAGTTATTGAGCAGTATCACAATGGAAGCCTGTTCATAAAAGAAACAGGGTCGGATGGATCGGTATTCAGGATTGAATTGAACAAATTTATCTAGGGGAAATATGTACGGCAACTTAAAAACAGGGAGCGAAACAGCAGGTAGTGTTACCGGAGGCCAAATGCTGAAGGTACTGCCCTCAAAAGAAAAGATACCTGTTCCAGGAAATATAATTTCGGTCAGCATAGACAATAATTATACTACTGAAATGCTCGAGGAAGCCGAACTGAGCGACTCAATGATAGTAGTTTTGGGCAAAAAGAATCAGTATTCATCCGATCTGACGCCCGAATCGTTCTACAGGTTCGGCTGCATAGCTAAAGTTATGCAGGTTATAAAGCTCCCCGCTTTCGGAACCAAAGCTGTTATAAGATGCCTTAAAAGAGTCAGGATAACCGATTTCGATAAAAGCAATATAAATCTGTTTGCCCGGATAGAACCTGTAGAATTAGAAACCGATAATGACGACATTACAAAAGCTTCTCTCCGCATACTTAAAAGACTTTATAGACAGTATCTCGACCTTAACCCGCATATAGAAAGACCTGACTATCTGATCAATCTGGACGATGAATTTATTAACCCACTCTCTTTCGCGGACATCATTTTAGGCAGCCTGAACCTCAACTACAGAAGATCCCAGAAGATGCTGGAGATAAGTGATCTGAAATCGCTTGTAAACGAGCTTCATATCGTTCTTGTAAACGAAATTGAGTTCGCCAGACTGGAAAAAAAGATAGAGGCCGAAGTAACCCAGAGAACTTTAAAGGAGCAGAAGGATTATTTTTTGCGGGAAAAGCTTAAAGGTCTCAGTTCGGAACTTGGAGCAGAGTCGGTTCAGATCCCAGAAGTAAGCAGGATCAGGGAGATGAAGAAGAACAACGAACTTTCGGAACAGGCTGTTATAAAAGCTGACATTGAGATCGAAAAACTTAGTAAAATGCACTCTATGTCTCCGGAATACGGTCTTATCCGTGACTATCTTGAACTTGTTATCTCTCTACCATGGAAAAAATCCGGAGAAGTAAACATTGATCTGAACTCAGCAGAAAAGATCCTTGACGAGGATCATTACGGACTTTTCAAACCGAAAGAAAGGATACTGGAATACTTATCGGTTTTAAAACTGGTTGAAAAGTTAAAAAGCCCGATCCTATGTTTCGTCGGACCGCCGGGTACAGGTAAAACTTCACTTGGAAAATCTATATCCAGAGCGCTTGGAAGAAAATACATAAGAATAGCTTTAGGCGGCCTTCATGACGAAGCCGAGATAAGAGGCCACAGAAAAACTTACATAGGCGCTATGCCCGGCAAAATTATACAGTCAATAAGAAAAGCGGGAGTAAATAACCCTCTTATACTGTTTGATGAGATCGATAAAATATCTTCTGATTTCAGGGGCGATCCGGCATCAGCGCTTCTGGAAGTCCTGGACCCGGAACAGAATAATACATTTACCGACAATTATCTTGATGTCGAATTCGATCTGAGCAATGTATTATTTATAGCCACAGCGAACGATCAGAATAAGATACCTGTTCCTCTGCTTGACAGAATGGAGCTTATCAAACTCGACGGCTACATCGATCCGGAAAAATTCATGATAGCTTCGAAATTTTTGATTCCTGATCAGAAAAAAGCCAACGGAATAAATGAAAACAGTCTGAGGATTTCAGACAGTGCCGTATATAAAATGATTTCAGATTTCACTATGGAAGCCGGAGTGAGAGAACTGGAAAGAAAGATCGCGAAGATCTGCCGTAAAACAGCCCGAATGATCACAGACGAGGCGGAAAAGATCGTGAAAGTGAACGAAAAGAACCTCAGTAACTTTCTCGGGATCGAGGAATATAAGGATTTCTCAAATGTTAAAGGTAAAAAGATAGGTGAGGTAAACGGACTGGCCTGGACGATCTCCGGAGGAACGATACTTAAGGTCGAAACGAACATTATTCCGGGGAAACCTGAATTGAGGCTGACAGGGAAACTCGGAGATGTGATGAAAGAATCCGCTCAGGCCGCTTTCAGTTATCTGAGAACGAATGCAGAGCTTTTTGATATAGACAGAAATATTTTCAGCGACAACGAGATCCATATTCACTTTCCTGAAGGTGCGACACCTAAAGACGGCCCTTCAGCAGGCGTAACTATCGTAATTTCTATGATAAGCGCAATAAAAAAACTTCCGGTTGATCAGAATATCGCAATGACAGGCGAAATAACTATCCATGGAGACATACTGGCCATCGGCGGGCTTAAAACAAAACTGATGGCAGCCAAAAGATCAAAGATCTCAACAGTTTTTATTCCGCAGCAGAATTTAAAAGACCTTGAAAATATCGATAAAGAAATTAAAAGATCGTTAAACATTATACCTGTTTCACACATATCCGAAATAATAACTGCGACAATGAAGACACGACTATGAAAGAAAACGAATTCAAAATAATCAGCTCTGAATATATCACAAGTTCCGCAAGCGGTGCAGATATCGCCGAAGACGGCATGAAACAGATAGTTTTTACAGGAAAGTCAAATGTGGGCAAATCTTCTTTAATAAATTCAATACTGAACCGCAAAAATCTTGCTAAAACGGGAAACACTCCCGGAAAAACCCGGCTGATAAATTTCTTTTTGATAAATTCATTTTTTTACTTCGTTGACCTTCCCGGCTACGGTTACGCCGCAGTGTCAAAAACAGAAAAACAGAAATGGAAGAAAATGATCAATGAATTCTTTAAAAGATCGAAAAATGTCAGCTTGGCTTTTTCAATTCTGGATATAAGGCACGATCCTTCAGAAAATGACCTCGCACTGATTGAAATGTTCGAGAATTATAAGATACCCCAAATAATAATACTCAATAAAAAAGATAAGCTTTCAAATAACGAACTTTTCGTACGAAAAAAAGCTTTCAGCAAACTTTTTGACAGCTATAACACAATAATTGATCTTCTCCCTTACAGCTCAATATACCATTTCAATCGGGAAAAAGTCCTTGAGCACATTGACAAAATCGTTAATACGGAACAGATATGATAGAAATAAACAGAAAAATATGCGACAGGTGCGGCTGCTGCGTTGCCGTGTGCGAGGCGGACTGCATTTCAGTTTTCGAAGCATTAATTGAAGTAGATAATTCCAAGTGTACAGGCTGTAAAAAATGCGTCTGGATATGTCCGCTTGATGCTTTGGCTTTTAATGATTTTACAAACCTTGATAAAAATGTTTAAAATATTTATATTTGGTGCTTCTTAAGAATAAAGAACTAAAGGAAAAAAATGTGCGGAATAGTCGGATATATTGGTAACAAAGACTGCGTAAGGTTCCTCATTGACGGACTGAAAAGAGTGGAATACAGGGGTTATGATTCTGCAGGCATTTTAGTTTACCGGGAAAAAACCGGCGAACATTTTCTCGTAAAAAATGTCGGAAAGATAATTGAACTTGAAAGATCTGTCAGCAATAATCTTTCGGGTAATATAGGTATAGCTCATACAAGATGGGCGACGCACGGTGAACCAAATCACAAGAATTCTCACCCGCATGTTTCAAATGACGGCAATATTTTTCTTGTCCACAACGGAATTATTGAAAACTACACATCGCTTAAAAAGAAACTGGAGAAAACAGGTTTTACTTTTTATTCGGAAACAGACACAGAAATACTTGTTAACCTCATACAACATTATTATAAGGACAACATTGAAAAAGCCGTAAAGGAAGCGCTTCTCGACGTAAAAGGAACCTACGGGATAGGCGTTTTCTGCTTGAGTGAACCTGATAAACTGATAGCTGCCCGGCTCGGTTCTCCCCTTCTGATCGGCATCGGAAAAAATGAGAATTATTTTGCTTCTGACCCTTCTTCTGTCCTAAAGAAAACCTCTGAAGTTGTATATATGCAGGACAGAGAGATAGCGGTTATCACGAAAGACAGTGTAGTACATAAAACACTGGATGATGAGCTGCTTGAGAAAAGTATAGAAAGAATTTCATTCGAGCTTACTGATATTGAGAAAAGCGGTTACGATCATTTTATGCTGAAAGAAATATTCGAGCAGCCTAAAACAATAACCGACAGCATGAGAGGCAGACTTCTTCTTGAAGAGGGAACCACAAAACTCGGCGGATTGAATGAACATCCTGAAATATACAATTCACTCATAAATGCCGAAAAGATATACATCGTCGCATGCGGAACAAGCTGGCATAGCGCTCTCATAGGCGAATACATGCTTGAGGAATACGCCAAAATTCCTGTCGAGGTGGAGTATGCCTCAGAATTTAGATACAGAGATCCGATAATAACCCCCAAAACCGTTGTTATAGCTATTTCGCAGTCCGGCGAAACGGCTGATACCCTCGCAGCTATCAAAGAAGCAAAGAGAAAGGGTGCGGTCGTTCTGGGAATCTGTAATGTCGTGGGATCTTCAATCTCCAAAGAAACTGATGCCGGTGTCTATCTTCATGCGGGACCTGAAATAGGTGTAGCATCAACGAAAGCTTTTACCTCTCAGGTTATCGTGCTTGCTCTGATTACTCTTGATATAGCCAGAAGAAAACACCTTTCATTCAGGCAGGGTTATAAAATCGTTAAAGAACTTAAGATACTTCCCGCTCTGGTCGAATCAATCCTCGAAAATTCCGCTGTGATAAAAGATATAGCCAAGAAATTCAGCAGCGCGAAAAACTTTCTGTATCTCGGTAGAGGATACAATTTCCCCGTGGCACTTGAAGGTGCTTTAAAACTAAAAGAGATCTCTTATATTCATGCGGAAGGTTATCCTGCTGCAGAAATGAAACACGGCCCTATTGCTCTTATCGATGAGAATATGCCTGTGATCTTTATTGCTATAAAAGATACGATATATGATAAAGTGATCACGAATATCAAAGAAGTTAAAGCACGGAACGGTATAGTTATTTCGATCGCCAGCTACGGAGATGATGAGATCGATCTGATCTCGGACTATGTAATAAAAATTCCGGATACTACGAACCTGCTTTCTCCTATCCTGACCGTGATCCCTCTTCAGCTTCTCGCATATTATATTGCCGTTGAAAAGGGTTATAATGTCGATATGCCGAGGAATCTTGCCAAAAGTGTAACTGTGGAATGAACCGGAAAATGACAAGACCTATTACATTGCTGATATTCTTTTTATTGACCCTGGAGTCTTCAGCTATTGATTTGAACAAAATAAAATATTTATACGAATCCGGATCATATTCTGAATTGATTTCATATAGTGAAGATCTGAAGAGTGATCAGGGAACGGACCCTGAAGCATCTTTATACCGCGGTCTTGCATATTTTAAAACAGGCAGTTTCAGGGAAAGTAAAAAATCTTTTTTTTATGTAAGCAGTAATTCAGACAATATTTACATTAAAGAGTGCGCTTTATATTATCTCGCCCTCTCAAAGATCAGGCTTGAAGAAAAGGTTGAAGCAGCCGTTATACTTACCGGTCTGCTTAATTCTTCTCAAACAGAAATATCAGGCAATTCAAGGTCAGTTCTAGAAGCTTTGATAATTAACAGGCTGAACGAAGAAGATCTAAAAGAATTAAATGACAGTATTTTCGACCGAACAACAGAAAAATATATAATTCAGAGCCGAACTTCTCTTAAAATTCTCGCGGTACTTCCTTTAACCGGAGCAGACAAAGACGCTGGGAACGATCTTCTTTCAGGATTGGAATTAGCAGTAAAAAAAATGAACAGGATCGGCAGAAATATAAAACTCGATGTAATCAATTCTGAAAGCAAAATACCTGTTATGGTAAAAAAAGTTTTAGACAAACTGAATTCAACAGGATATAATCTTATTGCAGGAGAACTAAGATCCGATGCGACCGCCGCCCTCGCTGGAATAGCTGCCGTTAAAAATATTCCTCTTGTTTCCCCAACAGCTTCCGCGAACAACATTTCTGATATTTCCCGGTTTGTATTTCAGCTGAATACAACTTCATATTCAATGAGTAAAATGATCGCCGAGTATGCCATTGATTCATTAAATTACAAAACTTTTGCTGTTATCGCCCCTGCCAGTGAGGACGGAAATGAATCTGTAACCGGATTTACAGAAAAAGTTGTCGAGAAAGGCTGTTCAGTCCTGTCCACGGAATGGTACTACGAAGCTTATGACCTGAATAAACAGATCCAAAGAATAAGAGAGAAGATACTTGGCATATGTTCTTTAGATATCGAGGAATATATGCTGCCGGATTCTATCAGAACTTTCGAAGCGCCTGTCATTGACGCGATCTTTCTTCCTGTGCCCAATTCAGACATTGAATCTGTACTTTCACAGGTTTCATATTATAACTTTAAGGCTAACCTCCTTGGTACATACGGCTGGTATGACATGAATATGCTTAATAAACTGTCTGCCAATGCAGACAGCCTTGTCTTTATCAGCGAAAGCTCTTACGATGCAGATAATCCGCGATTCAACGATTTTGAGTTTTTTTTCAGAAAAGAATTGAACCGGAATCCGAAGAAACTGGAGACAGCCGGATTTGCTCTGATAGAAATGTTAGACTCTATTCAGAGAGATAATCCTGAAAAATCCTTATTACAGGCTCTGTCAGTCACGAGAGAGTATAATTCTATTTCAGGAAAAGTATTTCTTGACGACAAAAGATCTAACCTGTCTGCCGATATAAATATGTATTTCTCCAAAAGAAAACAACTGACAAAGACCAGCTATCAGGACAGACCGGGAACAAACATCTTTGAGATTTCGGACAGATATTACAATGCAGGATATGTAAACGAAGTTACCTGCAAATACAGTAATGCAGCAGATGATTACCTGAAGTCTCTTGATGAGTTTAAGAGGACTGTAAACCTCCCTGATAGTGTTTTAGATTCAGACCCAAAATCTGTCAATTTGAACAGAAGGCTTGGAAACACATATTATATGCTTGGAGAATATAAAAAAGCACGGCAGTATTTTGAAAAAGTGCTAAACCATGTTCAGAACGATAAAGACATTGAGTTTAAAAATGCGGTAGCCATAGCCGGATCTGAAGATAATCCCGAAGAATCTATAAAGACGCTTATGAAGTATGTAACCGATAAGGATTATTCTTCTGACGCCTGTTACGAGCTGGGCAATATTTTTGAGAAACAAATGCAGGAAACAAATGCTAAAGAATATTATGAGAAAGCCGCAAAACTGAAAAATAAAAAAGCAAAAGATGCACTTAAAAGATTTAAAAAATAAATTTTTATAGGAATTGATATGTCTGAAACAACGATGGAAAAAATAGTTTCTCTTGCAAAAAGAAGGGGCTTCGTTTACCCCGGTTCGGAGATTTACGGTGGTTTGGCTAATACCTGGGATTACGGTCCCCTAGGTGTTGAATTACTTAACAATATTAAAAATTATTGGAGAAGAAAATTCATCAAGGAAAGACCGGAGAATGTCGAACTTGATTCTGCAATTCTGTTAAATTCTAAAGTCTGGGAGGCCTCCGGACATGTAGGCAATTTCGCAGACCCGCTGATGGATTGTAAAAAATGCAAAACACGTGTAAGAGCCGATAAGCACATAGAAGACTGGAACGAAAAAAACTCTACTTCGATATTTCCACAAAATTGGGCAGGGGAATTTACAGCCTCATCTGATCTTCTTGAATTCATAAATTCAAACAAATTAGTGTGCTCAAAATGCGGATCGCTTGATTGGACGGAGCCAAAAGCTTTCAACCTGATGTTTAAAACAGAGCAGGGCGTAATAGAGGGAGAAGGCGCCCAGATATATTTACGACCGGAAACCGCTCAGGGGATATTTATAAATTTTAAAAATATTCAGACAACATCACGGAAAAAGATCCCGTTCGGTATATGCCAGATAGGAAAATCATTCAGAAATGAAATCACGCCCGGAAACTTCATTTTTAGAACAAGAGAATTTGAACAGATGGAAATGGAATTTTTCTGTAAACCCGGAACAGAACTTGAATGGTTCGCATTCTGGAAAAAATTCACCTATGACTGGTTTTTAAGCATGGGGATAAGCGAAGCTAATCTAAGAATGAGAGACCACGAAAAGGATGAGCTTGCTTTTTATTCAAATGCAACAACAGATGTTGAATACAAATATCCGTTCGGATGGGGGGAATTGTGCGGTATAGCTTCAAGAACAGATTATGATCTGAAACAGCATATCAGTCTTTCAGGAAAAGATCTATCATATTTTGATGAAGTCGGGAAAGAGAAGTTCGTTCCGTTCGTAATAGAACCTTCACTCGGGGTTCAGAGAACCGCGCTGATCCTTCTTTGCGATGCCTATAGAGAGGAAGTTGTAGGAGAAAACGATACGAGGATCGTGCTCAAACTTCATCCTGTTCTTGCACCTTTCAAAGCCGCCGTACTTCCACTTGCAAAAAAATTGTCCGATGAAGCAGAGAAAATCTTTATGGATCTGCTGAAAAAATACGGCTGGAATATTGATTTCGATGAAGTAGGTAGCATAGGAAAAAGATACAGAAGACACGACGAAATAGGCACTCCATACTGCATTACATTCGATTTTGAAAGCTTAGAAGATAAAGCGGTTACGATAAGGGACAGAGATTCAATGTCGCAGGAAAGGGTACTGATCTCTGAGCTTGGAAATTATCTGGAGAATAAATATAAACTCTAGGGATGCATATTGAAAATCGACACCGAAAAATACAAAAAAAAGCATCCGGTGCTGACAAGGATTGTTAGAACTTTAAACTATTATTTTCTGCTTTTCGTGAGAAAAGAGGATCCTCCCCCTCAAATAGCTCATGGATTCGCTATTGGAATATTTGTGGGGTTTTTACCGATAATACCATTTCAGGCTTTATTTTCAGTGATTTTATGCACGATTTTTAAAAGCAACAGACTCGCCGGTATTCTCGGAAGCACAACTATAACAAACCCGATACTGGCTGTCCCTGTTTTTTATGCCCAGCATTTTCTCGGGAGAATTTTCATTCTGCATGATTTTTCATACGAAAATTTTAAAAATTTATTTTCACATCTTTCTTTAAGCAGCATGAATACTGCCGGTAAAGACATACTTATACTTTTCGAGATGGTTTCAATTGGAGGAATAATTACTGGTATAATTTTTTACCCTATTGCCTATTATCTGGCTCTGAATGCCGTTACAAAACGAAGAGAGAGAATCGCCGCATTAAAAAAAGCCAGAAAAAATCTGCGCAAGAAGTCAGAATAAAAAGCCTAAATTTTTGCGAATTTGATATGAAATATTTTACAACCCTCTCTTGTTTTATGTTTCTCAAACTGGGTTTCAATTCTATTTTTTACCTCATTTTTAAAGGGAGTATCGTAAACATTTCTAAACAGTTTAGACCTTTTTAACAGTTCAAAGACCTCCATTGAATACTCCTCATGGTCAGAGGCAAATCTGAAGATCCCGTCTTTTTTTAACACCCTGTGCAGCACGGAAAGATAATCACCGTTTATAGTTCTATTTTTATGATGTCTTTTTTTAGGCCACGGATCGGGGAAATTCATTATTATCTCGTCAAATGACTCTTTGCGTATGATCTGGTCAATGTAATCTGCTCCGAGCCTCGATATTATCAAATTGGCTATTTTATTCTTCTTATTCATTTTAGAAAGCGCAGTTCTTACCCTGTCCATTTTTCTGTCGATTCCAAAATAGTTTATATCCGGATATTTTTCTGCAAGCTTAATGAGCGACTCGCCGTTCCCGAACCCTATCTCAAATTTTAAGACTTTGTTTCCGTTGCTGAAAATGCTATCAAAATCAAGAGGAAGTATATTATCGGTTACTTCAAGAATCCTGTCGTTAAATTCAAAATATTTTCTGCTGTCAGAGTTTATTTTTTTTAAATACTCTGAAAGTGTTATCCACATTATTAACCTGCTGAAATCATTCTGTAATAATTATTTATTTTTTAATTCAATAATTTCATCCCTGCCTATCGCGCATCTGAACCCGATATTACCCATCGATTTAGATATATCCAGAATGGCTCTTCTGTATGTTTTGCAGTCCTCTTTCGAGCTCATCCATGAACCGCCTCTAGGCACCCTTGCGCTTCCGTAATTTCTGTTTGGTGTCTTATTCCCAGGGTACTGATTTATAACTCCCTGAACCCACTCACTGATATTACCTGCCAAATCATATATTCCGAACCCGTTCGGTCTATAACTTTTTACCGGGTTAGGCGATCCCTCGGTAATACTCATTCCGAATCTCGCCTGGCTTTCAGTCATATCATTGCCTGTTGGGTATTCGTAATTATGGCTATCCTTTGCAGCGCATTCCCATTCTCTTTCTGTAGGGAGCCTTTTCCCTGCCCATTCTGCATATGCCACCGCATCGTAATAATCGACATCCACAACTGGCATCTCGTCATTATTGAACCTTCTGTCTCTGAAATGCGACAGACTTCCTTTTGGCTTATATTTTGTTTCTTCCAAAAATTTTTTGAACTGGCCGTTCGTGACCTCTGTTTCATCAAGATAGAAATCCTTTACTTTTACTGAATGAGCTGGTCTTTCGATATCCGAAGTTGCAGTCTGTGGATTCTTTTGCGGAATAGGTTTTCCTTTAGCATCAGTCTTTACCGCTCCTTTGTCTGTACCCATGATAAATGAGTGACCTTTTATCAGAACCATCTTTTTATTATCCTTAGCATAATAAGTTTTTTCATTATACGATTTTTTTCTTTTGCTTGCCTGGGCTTTTTCTGCTTCCGACAAAGTTTTATAAAGAGTTGTATCTTGTCGCATCGTTTTACTCCCTTTATAAAGAAGCACTAAACTGTCTTTTACTGCTTGAGCGAGCGAATCTGCGAGCTTTAATGAATCAGCAAGTCTGATCGAATCAGCAAGTCTGATCGAATCAGCGGTCCTAATCGAGTCGGCTTTATAATCGTGAGACGGAACTGATGTGAATATTTTATCTTTATAGAAAAATAAAGCTGCAGCCGCTATGATAACCGCAAAAAAAATCAGCAGAGTTTTTGAACTTTTTTTCTGGTCACCGTTAACCATCATCGGCTTAGGTGCTTTTTCCGCCTTAACGGGTTTTTCTTTTTGTTTAAGCATCGGCCCGCCTTCTGTAGCTGATACCTGCTTTATCGCAGCTCCGCCTGAACTTTTTTCGAGCTTTTCCCCGCATTTTATGCATTTTTTTATTGAGTTCGGATTCATCGTATTGCAATTTGGACAAATCATTTTCGACTCCTTGAATTAATTAATTATCCCTATAATATCAGCATCGCATCGCCGTAGCTGTAAAACCTGAATTCCTCTTTTATCGCCAGTTCATAAGCTTTTTTTATCACCTCAATGGAACTGAAAGCAGAAACAAGCAGAATGAGAGAAGATTTCGGAAGATGAAAATTTGTTATCAAATGGTCAACTATTTTAAACTTATATCCCGGATAAATAAAAATATCGGTTTCACCTTTGCTTGGAACGATCTTTCCGTACTCGTCTGAAGCTGTTTCAAGCGTTCTTGCGGCAGTTGTACCGACTGAGAATATTTTATTTCCTCTGCTTTTTGCGTTATTAATTAAATCGGCAGCCTGTTTGGAAACTTCGTAATACTCACTGTGCATTTTATGATCAAGAATTGATTTTACTTTTATCGGTTTGAATGTACCTGCTCCGACATGAAGCACTATCGTACAAATGTCTACACCCTTGCGCTTTAATGATCCCAGGAGATCATCTGTGAAATGGAGACCTGCCGTAGGCGCGGCTACTGCTCCGGGCACTTTCGCGTAAACAGTCTGATACCTGTTTTTGTCAAGCTCGACTGCGTCCCTTTCAATATAGGGCGGAAGAGGTACTTTTCCGTAGGTTTCAATAAAATCAAAGAAATTTTGTTCACACTCAAAAATAGCTGTCCTGTTCCCTTCAGCTGTAATCTTTTGTATTCTACAGCTTGCGTTTCCATCCAAATATATAGTGCCGTTCATTTTAACTTTTCTTCCGGGTTTGACCATTATTTTCCACAGGTTTTCTTCTATCTCTTTTAGAAGAAGTATCTCTATTTCAGCATCACCTTCTGTTCTTCCATATAGTCGGGCAGGAATAACTTTTGTTTCGTTGAGCACAAGTACATCACCCGGATCAAACCATTTTTCGATTTCAGAAAAAATACCTGTTCTAATGGTACCGTCTTTTCTGTCGATAGTCAGCAACCTGGATTTATCCCTTTTTCCTATCGGCTTCTGGGCTATCAGCCTTTTGGGCAGAATAAAATCATAATCCGATACTTCGTACATTATAATCCCAGATCACTTTTGCTGTTAGTATAGTTTTTGCCGTAATGTCTGTAACCAAGCTCTGTAACTATTCTCCCCCGCTGGGTTCTCTGTATAAATCCCTCCTGGATGAGAAATGGCTCATAAACTTCTTCGATCGTGTCCGATTCTTCGCCGACTGCTACGGATATATTCTTTATTCCGACCGGGCCGCCGTTGAATTTATCTATCATAGCGAGAATTATTGCCCTGTCCATATCATCAAGACCTTTTTCATCAATATCCAGTGACTCCATGGCGGATACCGCAATATCCTTTGTTATAAACCCCGAATGCTGAACAAGAGCAAAATCCCTTATCCTGCGCAATAGCCTTATGGCTATCCTCGGTGTCCCTCTAGACCTTTTCGCCATTTCTGATGCGGCGTCATCGTTGAGGTCGATATTTAATATTTTTGAGCTCCTTTTAAGAATTTTGTACACATCCCCGGAATTATAATAACTCATTCTGCAGGATACCCCGAAACGCGCTCTCAAAGGCGAGGTAAGATTTCCTGCTCTGGTAGTCGCTCCGATCAAAGTGAATCTTGGCAACTGCAGCTGGACACTATTCGCAGAGGGTCCGCTACTGAGCATAATATCTATTGTGTAGTCTTCCATTGCTGGATAAAGGTATTCCTCTATCACAGGAGACAACCTGTGTATTTCGTCAATAAATAAAACATCCCTATCCTTAAGGTTTGTCAGAAGGCCTGCAAGGTCTGCGGCCTTTTCAAGCACGGGCCCGGAAGTAACTTTTATCTCAACCCCGAGCTCATTCGCTATCAAATGGGCGAGTGTAGTTTTCCCAAGACCTGGAGGACCATGAAGTATTGTATGATCCAAGCTTTCGTTTCTCATCTTAGCGGACTGCACAAAAACCTTCAGATTTTCAATAAGTTTTTCTTGCCCGACGAAATCCTCAAACCTTAAAGGTCGTAAAGAATTTTCAATCTCTTTATCTTCAGTTAATTCAGAACCTGTAAGAATAGTTTCTCTCAATTTCACTCCACATATGATTTAGATACTTTCGGATATCTCCCAAAGTAATACTATAAAATTATAAAATTATTTGAGCATTTGCAAGAATAATAAACAGGAATAAAAAGTTGGGATTCTGCCTAAACTACCTGAACATCGCCTTGATGCTGCCCCAGGTGGCTGATATTCCGGCAGTAGAAATGCTTACGCTTACAGTTTCAGACACATGTTGCGAACCGTCGTAGTCAAGCACAATAACTCTATAATAAAGGAGTGTATCCTTGGAGTGAGGACTCATATCAAACACGGTGTAAGCCGAAGAACTTCCCTTAGGTGTTTCTGAAGTAAGTTTGTTGAATGTAATATTGTTTGATGATTTTTCAACAATGAATTCTTTGACATTGGTTTCTACAGAGGTCTGCCATTCGATCTTTACAAGACCGCTGGAATACTCGGCATTAAAATTAAGCACGCCAGTCGATGAATAAACCACGCTAAAGCTAAAAACCAGTAAAACTAATATCCTTTTTTTCATTTTACCCTTTCAATTTCATTCTAAATTCCAAGATACAATTAAAAATTGTTTAAGTCAAGTATTATTTGCTTCCGGTTATTTTGTAATATGTTATGTCATTAAATCTTATTTTTTTGATTTCGCCTTTATTGTTAAGCTCATCCAAAAGTTTCTTAAGTTTATTTTCAATAATTCCGGTCGAACCTAATATCTCTTGAAAATGACAGGATCTGATCTTTAACAGAGAAACTATCATATCCTCACCTGTCATGGAATTTTTCTTGTTTATTTTATTGAAGTCACCTATTTTCGAAGATGATATACCGAAGTAATTTCGGGCATATTCAAGAAACTCCTCGCTTACGGGATCGGCATGGCCGGACATTGAAGGCCTTGCGACTGTATGTATCTGCATACCGTCAGGACGGATCTCATTAATAGCTTCATTTAGTACCTCAAGCTCGCTTTCATTGTCGTTGATTCCTTTTACAAAAAGTATTTCGATAAGCAGTTTGCCTGTAAAAGCCTTCTTAAATTCAGAGAGTTTTTCAACAATTTTTGTAAAATCCAACCCTTGAACAGGTTTATTAAGTTTTTTTATCGAATTTCTATTTAGCGCATCCAATGACGGCACTACGACATCGGCTTTAAGTAAAGCGTTAAATACTTCTTTATTTGTTATCGTGGTTGAATTTGTCAGAACGCATACGGGAATATCGGTCATTTCATGAATTCTGTCAATAATGCAGCCGATACCAGAGTGAAGGGTGGGTTCCCCCATTCCTGAAAAAGTGATATAATCAGGCTTTTCGGAATTCGTTTCTAAAAAATCCCCTAATTCATCCAGCACTTCACCGGTGGGTACATATTCGTCTCTTTTCATTGTCAGATTACTAGTTCTTCCTACTTCGCAATAAATGCAGTCCATTGAACATATCTTGCTTCCAAGAAGATCTATCCCTAAAGATAACCCGAACCTCCGGGAAGGAACCGGTCCGAATATATACTTATAATTTTTTTTCATTATATTTTATTTTGCGATAATTAGGATCTGTTTTTTTATCAGATTTGCTTTGTTGACAAATTCAATTTTACATATCTGATCTTTCTTCAATATTTTTATATCTCCGGATGTTACCAGAGATTTAGGAAGTACATAGACCTCAGTAAATGCGTTAAGGCTGAACTGCTTCGGTCTGATAATGAGATTGTCGGTAACTGAAAAATCAACTTTGGAGGAATAGTCGAGGCCTGACGATTTTTCAACTTTAACTCCTTCCCAGACAGTATCCGAAATGATACCTCTTTCTAAAGCGAAAGAATATGCTAGAAGCTTATATCTGACAGAATTCAGTTCACTTATCATTTCTTCTTTCTTTACCATCTCTTCTTTAAGCTGTTTGTTCTTGGAATCAAGCTCTCCAAGTTTATCCCTTTCGTTAAGTAGCTGTTCAACTTTAGCCTGAGATGTTTTGAGATCTGTTTCAAGCTGTTTAGTAATATTTTTCAAAGCTGTTTTTTCTCTTTCAAGATCCAGCATTCTTTCCTGGAATGCCTGTTGTGCCAGTTTTTTTATCTCGTTAGGCGACTTGTCCGCTTCTCCTTTGGTTATAAAAGATCCGTAGAAACCGTTCTCATAGAAATTCCAGACATAGAGACCTTCGTATGTGTAATCAAAAACATTAACACTCTCGATCACCTCTTTTGCTTTTTGGTCGCTCAATCCCTTTTTCTGAGTCAGAAAGGCATATGCGATCTGCTCATGTCCCCGGGATTTTGTCATAACAACCGGTGCTTCAAGTCCTTTATTCTTCGAGATTATATCCTGCTGAATAGCCTTGATCTCTTCGTCGCTCTGAATGATAGAGCTGATCTTAGATTTAATTCCGGAATTATCTTCTTTTTCAGCCTGTTCGGATAAAAATTCCATAGATTCTGCGGTAAGAACCCTATCGTCATTCGAATCTATCTCAAGATTTTTATATTTTTCGTTCTTTTTCAGCTCTGAGACTACACTTTCGATCTCTTGAATTTTCTTGGATTTTTTAACGTTCAGCTTCTCTACTTCTGCTATAAGGCTTTTATATTTAACGAATTTATCTTCAGCATCAGGTATCAAACTGTAAATAAAAAATATTAAAGTTGTAAGTACGATCGTTGAAACTACTACATAAATGACTATTACTTTTTTATCGATCTTTTTTACATATTCTCCTGACAAAGAATCTTCTGACGAGTCAAATACATAACCGGATTCAGCTCCTTGCTGGACTTTCTCCATCATCTCTCTCTGTTCCTGATCGAGTATCCTGCTTCTGAATTTTCCGTATATGCTCTCGCCTTCAGAATTCTCTCTGTTGTTCAGAAGATCTTTTCTCGGGGTTTTATTTTTTTCTTCGTCACCCATGGTCATACCAGCTTATTTAAATTTCCTTCGTAAATATTTTTCCCGATAATATAATGCCGAACTTTTTCATTTACAAGATATTTAATATTTAAATTATCCGCAACCATTTTTCTTATGAATGTGGATGATATTTCTATTTTAGGACACTTTCTGCTGATACTTACTCTAAAATCTTTATGATCCGGATCAATCACAGCCTGTTCCGATCTTTCAGCTATAATTATTTCAGTATTATTTAAGATGTAAGATGAATTTTTCCATTTTTTGAGTGTTTTATACGCATCATAACCTATTATAAGGGTTAAATCATAATCGGGGTGCAACGATTTGAAGTATTCTATAGTTTCGCAAGTATATACTGCTCTTTTTTGCGATGCCTCGAAATCCGAAATATCAAAATCTTTATTTCCTGAAATTGAAAGTTTTATCATCTCGATTCTATGGCTGATGTCAGAAGTGGATGAATTTTCCTTGAATGGAGATACATAATTGGGTACAAATATTATCTTCTCCAGGTCGAACTCCTGCCTGATAACTGAAGCTATTATCAGATGCGCTGTATGTATAGGATCGAATGATCCGCCGAACAATCCGATTCTCTTTTTCATTTTTCAGTTTTCATAATTTCCTGGAACTTGGAAAGATATACTTTGTGATTATATTCATCATTAAGCGACAAATATGCTTTTGCAATATTTTCCAGGGATAAAACATAATAAGAAGTGTCGTAATAATTGTCGATTATTTCGTTAAAATATACTTTGGCTGCTCTCGGTTGGTCAAGTTTAAGATAAAGCACTCCGGCTTCAAATGTTTTTCTTGCGAGCTTTTCTCTTAGTTCTTTTATATTCTTATTAGAAATTTCTGCAAATTTTCCCTGTGGAAAAAGATCGAGATACAGCTGATATTTTGAAATAGCATTATATGTTTCCTTCTGGTCCAGAGTATATCTGGGAGATAATTCTTTGTAACATTCGGCTGAATTGAAATATGCATCCTCTATCAGTTGAGATTCGGGAAAATTATCGGATATTCTGTTAAACTCGTAAGAAGCGGAAAAATACTCTCCCAGCTCATAATGAGACCTTCCTATCAGGAACTGTGCGGAATCTATACCGTTTTCGCCCCCATAATTGAGAATTATTGAATTCAGGTCATTAAGTGCTTCTCTGTAATTTTCCTCATTGAATTTAGCCTTTGCCATCTTAAAACTTTTTTCAAACCCTATATCCCTTATGTTCAGTTCTTTCGTGCACGAAACGAATAGGCTCAAAGTCAATACAAGTGAAAAAAATAATATTATTCTGTCGATCATTATCTTCTGCCTCTTCTATTTATCGTTGGAGCAGCTTCCACATCTTCAAAAACATCTTCATTTACAGAGGAATCCTCTCCGTAATCGTCTTCCTCTTCGCTGTAATCATCGTCTGCTGCTTTTTCTGTTTTCTTAGCCACTTCTTCCTTTTTTGGTTCGTCCTTCTTTGCAACAACATCTTTAACTTCAGCTTTCTTTGACTTGAGTTCACTAATTGCGTTTTGATAACTTAATCTCTCATCATTAAGCTTTGCGATTTTGTTCCTGAGTTCTGTAATCGTTCTATTTTCAGTTTCATTTGCCGAAGTGAGGCTGGCTATCTGACCTTCACAGTTTACGAGCTTCTGTCTATTTTCAGCGATACCGGATTCTTTTGACCTGATCTGGGATTGTTTATCTTTTTGTACCGAAAGAAGTTTATCGTTTTTCAGTTTATCTATTGAGTTTGTAAGATCTTTCTTCGTACCTGTGAATCCCAGAAGTTGTGTTTCATAAGTGTTTAGATTATTCCGGTCTGTCTGAAGCGACTGCGAAAGCTTAGTTATATCTGCATCTACTGCAGTTTTTTTCTGTTTAAGTTCATTTAGCTGTGTTTGGAACAAAGCAAGCTTGTCCTTATCCTGAGAAGATTTTGCCTGCTGGATCTTCAGATCGCTTATTATTCCGTTTGCTTTAGCTTTTTCAGTCTCACCTGAAATCTTTTTCGATTCTAGTTGCGCCAGAACATTTTTTTCTGTTAAAGCAGCATTTTCAAGTTTTAATATTTCGTTCTGAAGTGACAATTTGTCGCTTTCAAGTTTTGAAAGCTGCATTTTTATGCCTGCAACTTTTTGACCGCTTTCAAGTGAAGCTGTCTGTTCAGATTTTATCTGATTGATTTTATCCAGAAATATATTCTTTGAATCAACAAGATCCGTTGATTTTTTGTTAAGGTCTTTTAGCGTACTTTCGTAGTTCTCTTTTTTAGCTGTTTCATCAGATATCTGTTTATCCAGCTTTGTAATATCTAAACTGAGTTTGCTTTTCTGGCTCTCGAGTTCGGCTATTTTCTGTGTATTCGAAGGTTTCTTTGTTTCTTCAGATTTTTTGGTATCTGCGGGTTTCTCTTTAGCGGTTACTTTCGTCTCGACTATGTCCTCGTCGCTATCAGATTCTTCATACACTTCTTCGTCTTCTGAATATTCTTCTTCTACAATAGAGTCATCTGAAGCGCCTGCATCGATTTCGGCTTTTACTGAAAGTTTATCCTGTTTCTCTCCTCCGCTCAATTTAATGCTTACTGCAGAAACATTTACGGACGGAACAGGATTATTTTTGATAAAAACCACAGAGACATAGTACAGATCTGTACCGATAAGTATCGGGTATTGAGTATCAAAATCCTGATTGAACTGAATCTTCTGAGCGTATTTTCTGTCAGAATTCTTCCACAAATTTATATCTACCAGGTAGATTGTTTCGTAAGGGTCCCACTTTGACAGCATTATATTGTTCTCGTTTATGAAAGATATCGAATTATCTTTCGCAACTACATCTTCGATCAGAATATCAGTTTTTGGATTTGTCTGAATAAATACTTCTGTCTTAGTGGCTGAACTGGTAATTTTAGCAAAATGCAGGTTGACCTGATTCACCTTGTCGTCAATAAATTTCTGAGGTGTTCTAAGCAAACTGAGTGCTTTAAAATAAAATATCTGGTTCCCCGCATTGCTCCACCTGTACGGATACTCATAGTACCCGTCCATATTATCCACGGTTACCACTTCTGATGTTGCTGAGTTGTAAACATTAATTGAATATTCTGCGTAATAATCCTCACCTTTCTTAGGCTGATTCTTTTTTGAAATATACGCAACGAGATTTTTATCTGATGGAGAGCAGAGCGGCTTTACCTGGTCGAACCGTTTATCGAGCACTGTTTTGAATTCAACATCTTTAAACTTGAAATCTCTGTATTTGAAAACATCTTTTATCAAAGTTATGTTGTAACTTTTGTTATACTTCGCCTTTTTATCCCGAAGCTGCACTCTTCTTGAGAAATAGATATTGTCGCCTGTCATGTCAAAGCACGGATCTATACAATAGGATTTCTCTTCCTTTGAATTTTCATTAAGCCTGATCCTGTACCCGTTAACAGCAAAGTTATTTATCAGTTCAGGCACGACAACCCTGCAGATGAATAGCTGATCCCTGCTGCTCAGGCCGTTCCCATAGAAAACGAACCAGTTCTTATAAGGATGCCACTGAACCCCTCTATCCTTGGGATAATATTTCTTCTTCCCTTTTGTCTCGGCTGTATAGGATGATGATTCAACCTGGAAAATATTCTTTGTCTGAACATTTAACAAATAGAGCTTTATCGACGGATCTTTGTCATTTGTAACCTCAAAACTCATCAGGTCTGTATTAAAGGGCGCAGCTTGAAGATTACTTATATAACCTTCGATCTTTAGATTCTGACCGTTTATGACTTCCTGAACATCGTTCACTGTTATTTCAGATGCTGTTAAAATAGAAACAGCAGTCAGAATTATGATCGCTACTTTTTTTAAGGTTTGCCAGATTTTTAACATTTCTTGATTTCCGTAATTATTACTTAATCTCAATATACACTTTTTTTCTTAATTCTTCAATCCATTTTTTTAGTTCAACTTTTCTTTTCCTTTCGAGGACAATGTTTTTCAAATAGCTGAAATCCGAATTTAATTCTATCTTATGCGCATTTCTCTTGTCGTTTACCTTGTAAATATAATATCCGTCTTTTTCTTTTATCGGCTCGGTAAGCGATCCAACATCGGCGTTCGAAAATATTTCAATGTATTTCTTATCAAGCTGATCTATCTCAACTGTGCCTATATTTCCGTCTGAATATTTCGTTTTTTCATCACTGCTGTATTTTTTAACGGCTTCCTCAAAAGCCATTTTTTTATTTATGACCGAATCTCTGAGAGAATATGTAAATTTCAGAGCTGTCGAATCGTTGTCTATCGAATTTGACGGGGTTATAAGTATGTGTGAAGTATTTATTTTTTCTCCGGTCTTTTCAATTAATCTAATAATATGATATCCGAATGATGTCTTAACCGGCTCCGAAATTTCACCTGGTTCAAGGTTGAATGCGGTCCTTTCGTATTCAGAAACAAGATCACCCCGTTTAGTGAACCCCAGGCTGCCCCCTTTTTTCTTAGTCGCTTCATCCTGCGAATAAAGTTCTGCTGCCGCTTCGAAGCTGATCTCTTCGGAAGTTATTTTTGATTTTATATCCTTGAGAATTTCAATACTTTTTGTTTTTTGAAGGGCATCTTTTGAAAAATTAATTACAAGCTGACTTAAAGATACTGTCGCTTTTGCTGGAGGGAGGGAATCTTTGAACGTGTTAAAAAACTCTTCTACTTCGTTACGGCTTACAGATACTTTCTGGATATATTTGTTTTTAATACGGTCAATAAAGAGATTTTTTCTTATATCTGAGCGGTACTGTTTCTTAAGATCACTTACTGTAGTATTGTACATTTCCTCGAACTTGGCTTCGCTTCCGACTTGTTCTATTATTGCACTTATTCTGCTATCGAGCATGCGCTGAACTTCTTCGTCAGAAACTTTTATTGTAGAGTCTCTTAATGCAATATCATACATAACCATATTTGATATAAGCTCATCAATTACTTTTGATCTTAATTGCTGCTCATCAAAATCAGCTTTGGAGGAATATTTCTGGTGCTCAACGTATTGATCCACTTCGCTTTTAAGTATCACTTCGTCGCCGACTACTGCGAGAATTCTGTCTGCTATTTCCGCACTTAATGACACAATCGTTATCAGTAATAAAAGTAAATTTATTTTCCTAAAGATCACTTTTTCTCCTCTTCATTTTTCGCGATTAGATCGACTTTGTATTTTTTAAAAAGTTCTTTTCTGTAATTTTCGAGGAAACTTTCTCTCTTAGTTTCTATCAGATTTTTTTTAACTATCTCTTCAACATATTCAAATTTGTATAGCATAGATTCCTGAACTTTTGTTACCTTGATTATAGAGATCGCCTTTTCCTGGATAATTAGATCAGAAATATCTCCTTCATTCATCTTTGCTGCAGTTTTTCCAATAAGAGCATGGTCGGTTTCAAAAACAAATCCAAGCTCTCCGTCTTTTGTGTGCGGTCTGGGATAAAATTTGGCATATTTCTCAAATTCTTCTCCGTTTAGGATCTTCTGCCTTATATTTTCGAGCTCTATCGCGACCTTTATCTTGTCGTTATCTTCCCTTTCATCGCTGTTGTCATAAAATTTAAAAATTTCAAATACCCACATCTTTCTTTTACTTTTAAGTTCCTCGTCGTCTTTATGCGCTATATAATATTCTATCATCTCTTCTTTCGTTGGAATGAATTTACTGTCACTTGAAATTATTTCTTTATATTTTCCTGCAATGAAGTATTTAAGCTGTTCTTTAGTTTGACCGATAACTGACTCATTTCTAAAAAGTCCTTTTATTTCTGCTTTCTTTTTAAGCAGCGAATTCAGCATTTTTCCTTCCGCCATAGCTTTAAGTATCTTAATGTCCGAAAGACTTTGTATATGGTATGGCTTTACCAGCCGGATCTGATCGTAGAGATGTCTCAGCTGAACAGTTTGATCTCCGCATTTTATGAGCTCTTTATTGATTCCGATCTTCTTGACCGATTCGGAAAACTCCTCACTATCTTTAGCTTTGATCGCAGCTACTTCTTTAAACAACTCGTCTGTGTAAACAACATTGTTTTCTTTTTTCAGTTTGTCGAGGTAATCCGAAATATATTTCTTTATTTCCGGATCTTTTTGTTTTCTGATATCTGAAATAACTTTTTTTCTGCCTTCTTCGCTTTTGAAATCAGGATATTTACTTTTGTTTTCTTTGTAATAAGCTGATATTTTTTTTTCAGTCAGAAAATTTTCTTCGATCAAAATTTCCTTAAGACGCTCGACCGCATTTTTGGATACAAGTTCGTTGTAATTCTTCTTGTATTCTTCTGAGTTGATTACTTCAGGGATATCACCCTCGGTTTGGAGTAACAGGTTAAAAATATATTCATTGATTATCTTCTGTCTTTCCGATACAGACAATTTCCTTCTTTCCTTTACAGAGGAAGGATAGCCGAAAATGCTATACTCTCTAATTGTGTCCCCTTTTACTACGACCAAAGGTATATTGTCAGAAAAAGGAGTCAGCAACTCTGTGTCCTGAGCTTGCAAAAGGGTTAAGATAAAAATAACCGTTACTAATACAAATCTAAAGAAAACTCTCATTATTTTTTATCATCCTTTACATTTTGGAACGTGTCTTCAAGCAGGCTATAATTAATTCTTACGCCATATTCATTGAATGTCCCGTTTTCCCATTCTTTTAACGAAGTCGTGAATTTTTTTCCTTTGATGGAATTGGAAATACTGGCCTTAACCTTAATAAACTCTTTATAAGTTCCGTCATCGTTTTTAAAAACTTCCATGTTATCGTCGTAATACTTCTTTAGTTCTTCCTCAGAAGGCTCCGTGATATTGGATTTTACGTACTTCTGGACTATTTTATCCTTGTAAGTTCCATACATTGCTGCTTTTGCGGCATCAATGAATTGCTGCTTTTTGGTGTATCCGAGCTCATCAACTCTTCTTTCGAGAAGATTATTTCTTATCTTTTCAATAACGAACATTCGTATGTCATTATAACCATCGAGTTCAGGCCTTTTGTCTTTCGGGAATGTTTTAAGCGCAGCTATAACTTTATTCGCGTCTATCTTTATACCGTCAAACTCTGAAAAAAGAGCTTTTTTCTCAAGCTCTGTAAAAAGATCTAAAGGATCAGCTTTTTCGTCATTTTTTGCTTTTTCTGCGTAGTTTTTTGTCTGCTTTATAAACTGCTTGATATTGGCGGAATCGATTTTTACTTCATATCTGACCATAAGGTCTTCGATAAGTTTCAAAACTGTTTCATTAAACTTTACTGAATATTTTTTATTCAGATCGTTTCTTATGGCAGTCTCTTCCTTTTCAAAGCTTTTCAGTGCTTCGTTCTTCTTCGAGCTTGAAAGGTATAGTATATGATATCCGTACTGGGACTTGAAAGGCTCGGAATAATCTCCGTCCTTCATTTTCAATACCTGATCCTCAAATTCTTTTACCATTTCATAGCAAAACACCCAGCCCAGTTCACCGCCGCTTACGCCTGTTTTTACATCATCGGAATACTTTTTAGCAAGCTCTTCAAACTTCTCACCGTTCTTCAATTTCTGATAAACCGAATCGATCTTTGCTTTTGCCGGAGCTTCTTTATGCTTGCTTATATCGATCAGAATATGCTTGGGAAGATATTTTATCTTTTTCTGCTCATATGTCTTTTTTATCTCATTATCTGAATATATCTTGCTGCTTATGCTGTCTATAACGAAACCATTGACAATAGCCTGAGAGTATAGCTTTTTTGTAAATTCCTCTTTGACTGTTTTTATAGTATCTATACTGTTCTTTTCTGCCAGATCGTAGACAAGTTCTCTGTAAACCATATCTCTAAGATAGCTCCTGCGATCTTCGAATGAACTCTGATAGGCTTTTTCAAGGTCGCCGTTAAATTTAGTTTCAAGCATTGACCTCTCAAAATCCGCTACAGTAATTTTTCCTTCATTAAATTCTGCCAGGATGAGTTTAGAAATATCCTTTTGTTTGCATGAAGTAAATATCAGTAGCACTGTTAAAAGAAAGATAGTGAATTTGTTCATTTGTTTTTTCCCCCTGTCATTTTTTCTTGGTTTAAAACTCTCATAATATAGTCTCCTCACAGATAAATATCAACAAGAAAATGCGCTATACAAGCTTTGCTTTTACTCTACCTAAGAGTTAAAGTTCTATTGAAAACAAGTTCTTTTTCGTTAGAGTCTTTCATGTCAACGCAAAAATAACCGTTTCTCTCAAACTGGAATCTGTCTTCGCGATTCGCCCCGAGAACATATTTCTCTATTCTGCATTTGGAAAGTATCTTCATCGAATCATTATTTATAAGTTCGGTAAAATCTTTATCCTTTGCATCGAGAGGATTTTCGACTGTAAAAAGTCTGTCATATAATCTGACGGTGCATTCTGTTGAATCCGACTGAGAAACCCAGTGAATTATTCCTTTTACCTTCTTGCCGTTATACTCGGTTCCGGTTGTGGTATCGGGAATATACTCGCACAAAATTTCCTGAACATTTCCGTTCAGGTCTTTTTTTGCCGATAGGCACTTAATAATATACGCTTTTCTTAATTTTACATATTTTCCCGGAGACAGTCTGAAGAATGAAGGATCCTCAGCATCAGAATAGTCGCTTCTTTCCACGAAGAGATCGCGACTGAAATTTATTTTCCTTTTATTTTCATCCGGTAAATTCGGCAAAGTATCCATCTCCATATATTCAGACACGTTTTCCGGATAATTTACTAATGTCAATTTTACAGGGTCAAGAACAGCCATAACATGCGGACTGGTTCTTTTAAGATTTTCCCTTATACAGTATTCGAAATTCGCTATGTCTATCACGTTCTCTTTTTTGCTGACCCCGACACTCATCATAAATTCGATAATAGCCTCCGGAGGTACTCCTTTTCTCCTGAGTCCGATCAGCGTAGGCATTCTCGGATCGTCCCATCCTTCAACTATATTCTGATCAACAAGCTGCTTCAGGAATCTTTTACTAGTAATAGTGTAAGTTAAATTCAGCCTTGCAAATTCGATCTGCCTTGATCTGAAAATGTCAAGTTTCTCAAGGAACCATTCATAGAGAGGTCTGTGGTTTTCAAACGAAATATCGCATAAAGAGTGAGTAATTCTTTCGAGCGAATCGGATTGACCATGTGTAAAATCGTAAGACGGATAAATTACCCATTTATCTCCCGATCTGTGGTGATTTTTTTTCAGTATCCGGTACATCACTGGATCTCTAAGGTTGATATTCGGACTTGACATGTCTATTTTAGCTCTTAGAACTTTAGTACCTTCTTCGTACTCACCGTTCTTCATTCTGATGAACATATCCAGGTTTTCTTCAATGGATCTATTTCTGTAAGGACTTTCTTTTCCAGGATCCGTCAGAGAACCCCTATATTCCCTGATTTCGTCCTGTGACAGGTCACATACATAAGCAAGCCCTTTATTTATAAGTATCAATGCATACTCAAAAAGCTGGTCGAAATAATCCGAAGCATAATACAGTCTGTTTTCCCAATCATAACCCAGCCATTTTATATCTCTTTTTATAGCTTCCTCGTACTCGGTGTCCTCTTTAACAGGATTTGTATCGTCGAATCTTAAATTATACAGGCCGCCGAATTCTTTGGCTGTTTCATAACTGATCGTTATTGCCTTGGCATGACCGATGTGAAGATAACCGTTAGGTTCCGGAGGGAACCTTGTGTGAACGCGATCGAATCTTTTTTCTCTCAGGTCCTCTTCGATAAACGTTTTAATAAAATTTGAACCCAATCCATCTTTTTTTTCAGCTTTCCCCATTTCGTCGCACCTTACTTGATTTTATTAAACCCGCGTAAATATATGTAAAACCTGTATTTTAGGCAATTTAAAACTTCTTTTGTCCTTGTAAATATTAAACCACAGCATTATATTTCACGCGAAAAATAAAAGTAATCTAATTACGGAGATCACATGACACAACTGTTTGAAGAACTTGATTCAAGAGGCCTTGTAAAACAGTCAACGATCGAACTTGGAAGGTTGAAATCGATCCTTAATGGTCCTTCTTTAAGTGTTTACGCAGGTTTTGATCCCACAAAATCATCTCTTCATGTAGGACATCTTATACCTATCATGATACTGGCACGGATGCAGATGGCCGGACACAGGCCTATCTGTGTAGTCGGTGGAGGAACGGCCTTGATAGGAGATCCGAGCGGAAGGGACAGTATGCGTGAAATGCTTACTGAAGAGAAAATTCAGGAAAACATGCGCGGAATTCAGGCGCAACTATCCAGATTTATTGATTTTTCAGAAGAGAAAGCACTTCTAGTTAACAATTATGACTGGCTGGGTTTTGAAAATTATATTGATTTTATAAGGAAGATAGGCCCGCATTTCACTGTGAACAGAATGCTTACAGCTGATTGTTTTAAAATAAGAATGGAAAAGGGGCTGTCGTTTCTTGAATTTAACTACATGATACTTCAGGCTTACGATTATTTCACTCTGTATAAGAAATACCAGTGCACACTTGAAATCGGCGGTGACGACCAGTGGTCGAACATAATAGCAGGAGTTGAGCTTGTACGCAGGATCGAAGGGCAGGAAGTTTTCGGGATGACCAATCCCCTGCTTGCCAGGTCAGACGGAAAGAAAATGGGGAAATCCGAAGGGGGAGCTATTTGGCTTGATGCTGAGATGACCAGTCCGTTTGAATATTTTCAATACTGGAGAAATACGGCAGACGACGATGTAGTAAGATTTATGAAAATATATACCTTCCTGCCTATTTCGGAAATTGAAAGATACTCAGTAATGAAGGGCGAAGAGCTTAATTCGGCTAAAGAAATACTTGCTTATGAAGCTACAAAAATTGTTCACGGAAAATCCGAAGCTGACAAAGCAAAAGAAGCAGCCATGAATCTATTCAGAAAGGGTTCCGCTGATGGAGCTCCGGAAATAAATATGAGTATAAATATGCTGGACGGAAAATTACTTGCAGATATCTGTGTAAACGCAGGATTGTTCGATTCGAAAAGTGAGGCAAAAAGGATGATCCTTCAGGGCGGGTTGACAATGAACGGTATAAAAGTGGAAGATGTCGCTAAAAATATTTCAGCTTCAGATTACAGCAATGATATAATTGAGCTTAAAAAAGGAAAGAAAACTTATCTGAATATAAAGGTTGTCCGTTGAAAACTAAATTAGGCAAATTATTATTTTTTCTTTTCGCCGGGGTCGCATTACTTTCGTTAAATTCGTGCTCTTCAGATGACGATAAACTGTTTGATGCGATAAAGAACGGAGATGTTGAAGAGGTTAAATCGCTTATCGAGGGAGGGATTTCCGTACTGTCAACTAACAATAGAGGTCTTACTGCTCTTGAAGTGGCCCGGTTGAATAATCAGACCATGGTGGCTGAATATCTTTATGGGGAAACAAAAAAAATCCTGGATAGAGAAACAGAGATGCTTCTTAAGATAAAATATTCAGAAGAATTGTCGGGTTTAATAAAGCTTGATAAGCTCAGATCTGATTATTATAGTAAATTTACGGATTACAATAAGACTGTATTAGATTACCTCCCGGGCGATAAAAGGCTTTCTGAGGAAATCCTGCTTGACCATGAAAAAATATTCAAAATACACCAGAAAGTATTCAGGGATCTGATAAATGCAAAAGTTGATCTGATTGAAGACATCCTAGGCGACTTTCTGGATAAGGATTTTGTCTCTTCTGTTGACTCCCACGATGCAAGACAGATAGTTAATGAAAACATCCTTGAAAAACTCACAAAGGCGGAATGATTATCTTGTGTTCCTGTGGTACAGCTTTCTGCGCTGCAGAGCGTCCTCTTCGACATACCTTAGTTCCAGCGCATAGTAAATATAGCTTGAAGATATACTAAATATTACAATTGAAAATATCATCGGATAAAGAAGGTTCCTTCCACCATATTTTCCGCGCCTGAACAGATATACTGGATATGAGTATATCCAAAGAAGCAGGAAAATAAAAAACTTTAGAAAGCTCCCACCGTATATTTCTTTTTTTCCGTATATTCGGACTTTTAAACCAAGCCTGTGCGAGTCAATCGTCGCAAGAATGGTTGTAAATAATACGGTCAGCGCAAGCACAACAAAAAAATACTTAGTCATTACGACAAGAACATCAATATATAAAAACCAATACCAGAGAAAAATGGAAGATATAAGAGGGGATATTACCATCAAAAAACCGATAATGTCGATTTTTTTTGCTGGAATTGAATTTTCTGTGCGTTTTGATTCTTCCACTTATACCTTTTTTTACCTAAATATGATATAAAACCTGCTTAAGGTCAAGATGTTTTTTAAAAGATAAATCAGAACAGCTGCCTGTCTGCAGCTGTTCTGAACAACAAACAGTTACTACTTCTCAATGTATATCCTGACTTTATCTCCGTTTGCGCTTTCTACATTCACAATGTCCTCATCGACCATATCAATGAATTCTTCGATGTTGTTTACGATCTGTTCAATGTCAACTCCGTTGGACTTGATCTCGTTAAGTTTTTGAGCAGGCATCATATTGAAAGCAAGTTTCGCAAGCATCAGAGGCAGCGTTATCATGACATTATCACCGTCAGCGCTTTCAACTTCAACCTTGAATTTGCCTTTTATCTTTACTCCGCTTAAAGATACTTTTTCAAGATTTTTTGTCGGTTCAGATCTTTTTGATTCATTTTCGCTTTCAGGAACATCTACAGCCCTGAGAAGTTTTTCAGCCTGTTCTGCAGTGATCTTTCCCTGTTCAAGCATAACAAGTATTTGTTTTTTTTCTTTTTCGTTAGGCATTTTTCTCTCCTTTTTTTTACAGTTTGATATTTATTTTTGTACCATCTTTTGATTTCACATTTACTCCTATCTGATCGTTCAGACCGATCCTCGGGTATTTCTTGAAAAAAAGAAATATGTTTACAGGTATCAGTATCGCTGGTCTGAATAAACTGTAGTTTATAACAGTTTCTTCGCTTATTATGCTTACCCTGCTCATTAACGGAATTTCAATAATTACCCTTTTTAGGAAGATCAAGCATAAATAATCTGCAAATGTATATGCCAGATAAACCATCACAGCTATTTTGAACCAGTTGTAATTCATATAATAAACGATTAAAATGTTCAAAGCAAAAATTATTAATGTTATGATCGTAAGAGCTTTGGTTTCTTTTACGATAATCCCCTTGAAAACATAATAAAGAGGAATTGTTAATATAAGCAGTAAAGCTATCATGGTATCGTTCCTTATTTTATGGCTTTAATAAGTTTTTCTGCTTCTTCTACTGTAATTTTATCATGGGCAACCATATCTAAAATCGATTGAATGTTGAGGTTCTTATCCTTTGTTTCTCTAATTTCGGATGTGCTGCTGTCACCGGAAACATTTTTAATGTGGTCTTTAAGATTCTTGAACACCGACCCGAACGATCCTTTGAATATTTTATCAAATTGATTGAAATTCGAGAAATCTCCTTTTATATTTGACAAATGGATCTTTTCTTCAGCCGGTTTGTTTCCTGTTAATTCGATATCGCCGGATACGCTCTTGAAAGTAATACTCATTTCTCCTGAATATTTTTTAAAGTTCACAGCTATATCTCCTGAAACTGTTCCAAGAACAGCATCGTCTAAAAGACTGAAGCTGCAATCAAGGTTTATATCGCCAGAAATACTTTTCACTTTCAATTTTGAACATTCCATTTCGTCGGCCTTGATATCTCCGGAAACAGATGAGCATATCAGCGATCCTTTTTTAGCACTTATGTATATGTCGCCGCTTATACTTGAAATTTCTGCTTCAAAATTTCCGATTTCATTAATACTTATATCCCCGCTCTTTGTTTTAACATCTCCTTTTATAGCTTCGATGCTGGCAATTTTTATGTCTCCGCTTATGTCGTCTATTGCTACATCTGCAGTTATATTTTTAGGCAATAAAACGCGTACCGGATAATCTTCCCCGCTCATGAATTGAGAAAGTTTTTTGCTTTTCTGAGAAATCTTCAGAATGTTATTTTCATATGAAATGTCGAATATCTCGTCCGCAGCATTTTTTCTCAAATCGGAAAAGTCGATCTCAAGATCATTACGGTCGCTTCCTGAAATTTCCAGGTCGCTGTTCAGCAGAGTAATCTGCAGAGATATTTCATTAGAATTCAAATCGTACTTCATTTTTACCTCCCTTTTGCTAATTTATTTAAAGCTTCTTCCGTGGAAATTTCGCCCTTTGATAATTTATCAATTACTTCTGTCGAAATATCATTTTCTTCATCTTCAATATCCAAAGCTGCTTTTGCTTTTTTAAGAAGATTCTTTACCTTTGGATATGAGCAGTTCATCAGTTTCTCAACCTGCTTTATGCTCCCCTCTGCATAAATAAATACTTTGATGAAATCCAGTATCTCTTTTTCGAAACCCGCAAAATCTCCGTCACATTCAAAATCGCCTTTTATCCTGGTCTTACATGAATCGCAAGAGTATTCAGACACTCTAAGCTGCGAATTGCAAACCGGACATTCTAATAATTTCTTTTTCATTGCTCCCTCCTTTTTAGTAAGCAAATATCCTTTGTGGAGTTCTATTTTCATTTTTATTTATAAATTCTTTTTCTAAAGTTGCTTCAGCCATCTCGCGAGCCTGATCAGCGCTTATTATGCCTTCATTAAGCAGCTTAGTAATAAGATATATCTGGTTGGACAACATTTTTTCCTCCTTTTTAAATCATCCAAGTGAAATATAAACATATTTTATTATTTTGTCAAGTGTTTATTGATATTATTGATAGTTTTTTATTTTTTTATTCATTTTATCAATGCCAAGGACTAATAATAAATTTAAAATCGTAAAAAAAAGAACAATAGTTATTCTTTTTTTAAATATTTGGAAAAATATTAATACAAACTGGTTATTTGGATAGATCTTCTTTAAAAAATCTGTAGGACTTATTGCAGAAATGACAGCTTACTTCTATGTACCCGGGATCTATTAAAGATTCTTTTATTTCTTTTTCATTTAATAATTTTACTGCATTTTTCATTTTAGAACGGCTGCACCCGCATTTGTAAACCGGAACCGGCATACTGAAGATTTCTACATCAAGATTCTTCAGGATCATTTTCTCTATTATATGCTCCAGAGAATACCCCATGTCAAGCACATCGGTAAGATTAGGAAATGATCTTAAATTAGTTTCGATCTGGGCTATTGTATTTTCAGAACAATCCGGCATCACCTGAACCATAAATCCCCCGGCTTTTCTGATTTTACCGTCAGGAAATAGAAGAACACCAAGACCGATCGAAGTAGGTGTCTGTTCGGATTTTGCATAGTAATAGGTAAGGTCTTGAGCGATGTTTCCGTATATCATCTCTGTCTGACCGGAGTAAGGATTTTTAAGACCCATATCTTTTATTATAGTAATCGAAGCTTTACCCAGCATCATCTTGTCAATATATTTTACTCCTTTGACATCAGCTTTCGGATCAGCCTGGGGATTACTTATCAGTCCTTTGATCTGAGATCTGCTGTTGACGGTAACGATAGCTTTACCAGACGGACCGTCGCCGTCGATTTTGATCGTAAGTACATCATTTACCGATTTCAAATCTGAACCTGAAAGAATGCCGGCACAAAGAAGTTTGCCCAGAACCTGAGTGTTAGCCAGCGAAAGTTTGTGTATCTTTGCAGCTTTCTTTACCAGATCAGTACAGTCAGCTATGAAGAACCTTGCTTCCTTTCCGCCCATACCTCTTATAAGTCTGTCAGGCATTTTCCGCCTCTGATATTTTTAAATTGAATCATCATCGAAGGGTTTAAATCCTTCGCCCCTAACATCTCTAATATCTATTATAGTCATAAACGCATCCGGATCTATTACTCTGATCTTCTCTTGAAGAGCAGCCAGTTCTCTTCTTGTCAATGCAGTAAAAATTACTTCTTTTTCGTCGTTCTTATAAATTCCTTTACTATGAAAATATGTAGCTCCTCTTCTTAATTTCTTTATTATAAAATCCCCGATCTCATTGTACTTTTTAGAAACGATAAAAGCTCCTTTCCGGTAATTCATTCCTCCTGTAATAGAATCAACTACCTGCCCGGTCGTATAGATCGTTATAATTGCATAAAGAGCAAGCTTTATGTCTTTGAAGACTACGACTGCCACAACGACAACAAGGCTGTCGATCAGGATCAAAAGCTGTCCCATGGGCATTCTCGATCTCTTATACGCGATCTGAGCTATAATATCCGAGCCTCCGGTAGTGGCTTTCGCCTTAAAAATAAAAGCAAGACCTGTTCCGATCAGAACACCGCCGTAGAGTGCGGAGAGCAAAAGCTCCTGTTCGATCAAAGGTTTATCTCCCCAGACCAGAGTTATAAGATCAATGAATCCTGAAGTCACCGTCATTCCCAATATCGTTCGCCATCCGAATTTCGGACCGAGTTCTTTTACGCCCCAGAATATTAATGGTATATTCATTATAAGTCCCATTGTACCCGTCGGCAGCCCCAGAGTATGATGAAGGATTATAGCTATACCATAAACTCCGCCGGGAATAATTTTATAGGGAACTATGAAAAAAACATAACCTGAAGCCATTATAATAGATCCGGCCAGAACCATTAAAATATCTTTGATCCCGTTTTTTGAAAAAGCTTTATAATCTGAAAATAGAAACATAAATCACTCCATTCTATATCGCGCGAAATATAATGAATTCTATAATATAATAAAAGTATATTCTGCCAAAAAAATTGTGCCGCTAAAAGGATTCGAACCTTCGACCTCTGCTTTACGAAAGCATTGCTCTACCAGCTAAGCTATAGCGGCTGATAAATACAGCAGTCTGAATTTATTCAGATAGAAGCTTAGTAACTTTCTCTGCAAGAAGGTCTTTTCCACGTATGTTCTTGTACCTAATAATCCCTTTTTTATCGATCAGAAATGTAGCCGGTATTCCCTGAACTTTATAACTGGAAACATTTTCGTCTTTCCAACCCTGACCGCTATAGATATGCTTCCATTTTATCTGGTTATCTGTAACATATTTCTGTGCGTTATCTTTGATCTCATCAAGATTTACGCCAATTATTTCGAATCCTTTTAGGTTCATCTCATTGTAAACGGCTATAACATTCGGCATCTCCATTTTGCAGGGAGAACACCATTCCGCCCAGAAATCGATAAGGAATACTTTCCCGCTAAGTTCGGCAGAGTTAAAATCTGAACCGTCGAGCAGTTTACCCTGAAGAACAGGCAACTTATCTCCGATCGTTGGAGCATCACCCTCGATCTTCTTCAATAGGATTCTGTATTTTTCTTCACTAATAAGTTTTTCGACAAACACATCATCGGTAATTCTATAAACCAGATTTCTGTCACCGGAGTTTTCGCTACAGTATTTTTCAAGCAGCGGAAGACCGTCTGAAATGTTTCCAGACATAATTTTAAGTTTTGCATCTATAAAATTAACCATCGGATCTGTCTCATTTGCGACTCTAGAACGGGCAATATAATCCGCAGACAGATCATTAAGTTCGAGGTCCAGGTACCTTTCAGCTATGTTAGCATTACTTAATATATAAGGATTATTTTTCATATAAGTTTCAAGAAGATCTTTAGCTTTATCCTTCTCATCCTTGTCGTAATAGTAATAGAAAAGGTTCTCGAAAGCGCTCAAGCTGGAAGGGTCTTTAACAAGCATGATCCCGTTCAGCATTGCAAGGTCTTCAGTTCTGTTTAAAGATCTGAAAAGATAGCTTAATACTTCGAATGAATCGTCAATTGTATGGTCTTTCAAAATTGACAGATATGCCAGTTTGGCCGGTATCTGCATATCATCTGTTTTCGCGAAAAGGTGCGCAAAAGCTAGTCCCAGATATCCGAACGGATCGTCTTTTTTCTGCTTTATCATCTTTACAAAATACTCTTTGCTCGCAAATGGTTCAAGGCTGGTTCCGTACAGGAATTGATTGTGAGATTTAAGGCTGTCTTTTTTATAAAGCTCATCAACATATTCCTTTTCCTGCCTGGTTGATCTCAGAATATTTATCTTTATAGCTTTCATATCATATGAATCCGGATATTTCTCTATTAGCGAGTCAATATCCTTCTGAAGCTCAACATAGTCATCTTTGTAGCTTTTAAGAGCTTTATCGGCTTCTGTCTGAACTACGACATATCTGTTGATCTTTGAAAGATCGATCTCAACATCACTGATCAGATCGGCTATAAATTCATCTGTGGTCAGATCTTTTTTCTTCGAGCAGCTTGAAACCGAGATCAGCATAGCTGCGACCAGAAAACACACCCTGATTTTTTTAAACATTCTAATTTTCCCGCTGTTTTATTTATTCAGTTCTTTTATTATTCTGTCTGTCATTTCATATTCCGGTTTTGAATAAAGAAGCGTACCGGTATTTGCGTCGCATACAAAATCATATTTTTCCTTTTCTGAGACCTGCTTTATCACCTGATTGATCTTGTCGATTACAGGCTGCATAAGCTCGTTATTCTTTTTGTAAAAATCCCCGTTCTGTCCCCATACTTTGTCTTTGTACTGGTAATATTCCTGGAGCTTTTTCTGTCCTTCAGCCATTTTTTCGTTCCTTTTTTCTTCGGAAACCATCACGGACATGTTTTTGATCTCTTCTTCCAGAGCCTGTATCTCTTTTTCCATCGTTACAGCTTTAGCTTCCATATCTTTGTTCCATTTAGCAAGCTGTTCCTTTGCTTTTTTTGCTTCGTTGTACTCTGCAAGAACTTTATCTGAATTGATATACCCGAATTTCATTTCTGCAAAGACCATCATTGACGCTATCAGCATCATTACAGTTACCATTTTCTTCATTTTATTTTCTCCCTTTTGGTTTTTTATAAATTAGTACCCATTCTGAAATGGGTTCTGAGCTGGTCCGACCAGTCAGCTTTTTTTCCGAAACTTTCAAAATAATCAAATCCGTAACCTACATCGAGACCCATCATACCAAGCATGGGAACATTTATCCTGACACCAAGTCCTGCGCCTTTTCGAAGATCGAATAAACTGACCTCAGTATAGTCTCTCCACAGATTTCCCGCATCGAAATATGCAAGGGAATAGATCAGCATAGGTGTTTCTACAAGTTTGAGCCTCAATTCAAATGATGTTTTAAAAAGATTTCTTCCGCCGACAAAATATCCGCTTTCGTACGGACCGACTGAATTTTCGTCGTAACCCCTTAGCGGTTCGCCTCCGGACAATCCTCCTCCGCCAAGATAGAAATATTCTCTTGAACTTATGTAGGATGATTCGTTGAGTTTATCCATTACTCCGGCTACGAATTGAGAATAAAGAACGAACCTGTTTTGAATTAGCGGCTGGTACCATTTCATATCAAGCTTATGCTTATGAAATTCTTCATCGCCGCCGAGTATTCCTCCTGCAAGTTTGGTCATAAGGGTGAGATTAGATCCTCTAGTAGGGAAATCTGCTCTGTCCCTGCTGTCTCTTATCAGATACTCTGTCAAAGATGATGAAATAATTGTTTTTCCTTCGAAAAGTTCATATTGATCTGGTGAGTCATCGCTGATATTTGTGTATTTTATCCTGTCGATAGAATAATACCATAGACCCCTCATCCAGTTGTCGCTCCACGCAAATCTTCTTCCGGCTTTAAGTACGCCGCTGATTATCTGCGTATCTGAATATGAATCGTCTCTTTTTTGATAGTTTCCACTCAGTCCGACCATTGTCGGGGTGTCATAAAGCCACGGCTCTTCAACGCTGAGAGTGTATTTATAGTAATCTTTCCCGAATTCAATGTTTGTAGAAAGCTGCTGACCGTCACCCTGAGCGAAAGGATGCTGGAACGAAAAGTTGTTGAAGACAAGACCGACGGATCCGATAAATCCGTCCGCTTCTGAATAAGCTATTGATGTCTGTGCCTGTTCAGTCGGTTTCTCTTTTATTGAAAAAACGAGATCTACTTCTTTATCGTCAACAGGCCTCATATCGGGAACAACATTTTCAAAATAATTGAGTATCATTGCATTTCTCTGGCTTCTGAGTATCTTGGTTTTACTGAAAATATCTCCCGGGTAGATATCCATTTCTCTTCGAAGGACTTTTTCATTAGTTCTTGTATTTCCCTCAAAATCTATTTTTCTTATCCTTGCGCGCGTGCCTTCAGTTATTTTAAAAAGGTATGAAACCGTATCGGCCCCCGTCATCTGCTCTTCAGGTATGATATTCGCCCTCAGATAACCTTTATCCATATACATAGTGGATAGATTATTGTAAATCGACATTTCAAGCTTTTCAGTGCTGAACTCATCACCGCTTTCATATTCGAGAGCTTCTGTAAGTTCCTCATTCGAAAAAAGACTGTTGCCTGCAAATCTGGATTCACCGAAATAGTATTTATTGCCTTCATTGACGGTTATGTCGATATAGATGTTCTCCATTTTTTCGTCATAATAAACAGAATCCTTTACAACTTCAAAATCCTTGAACCCTTTGTTCTTAGCGTAATCGGCCATAAGCTGAAGATCGCTTTCAAATTTTTCCCTGTTATACTCTCCGTCGCGCCACCATCTGTCTTCATGAGTTTCCTCGAACTGGTCTAACAGGTCATCGCTTTTAAAAAACACGTTTCCAAAATATTTAATCTCTTTGATGAATACTTCCTTACCTTCAGTTATGCTTATGGTGAGATCAACCTGTTTTTCATTTACTCTTTCAGTTTTTGATTCAATCTCAGTAAGAAGATAATTTTTGGAGTTGTAAAAATCTTTTATTTCTCTCTTAACTTCAGCTATGTTATTGCTTTTAAGTATCTGTCCTTTCTGGAGTTTTATCAGAGGTTCGATATCATCCTTTCCGAACTCATCGTAACCGGTTACTTTAACATTGTTGAGCCTGGGGTAGTCTTCCAGAATTATTTTAAGAAATACTTTGTTACTTTCAGCCTGTGTAACATCTATTGCCACATCAGAAAAAAGATTAAGTTTCCATAATTTCTTTATTGCGCTCTGGATGTCTTCGCCGTATATCACTTTTCCCTTTGATAAGCCGGATGAGATCTTTACAACTTCAGGCGAAACTTCAGTTCCTTCTACTACAACTTCAAGTATTTCGAATGAACCTGAATTTTTCTGCGCTCTCAAACTGACAGAAAAGCATAACAAGATGATCAGCGCGGTCAATTCGTATTTAAGCATAAACGGTATGTATTTCAAAATTATGTTTCTCCGTACATTAATTATCAGATGCGGAATTTAACTTTTGAAGAGCCAAATGTCAAGCCCGTTCTTATACGATTAGAGATTTAAATTTGTTCATTTAGAGTATTGATATATCTAAAATTTATCATTAAATTGCGAACCGTTCAATTAAATTGGAATATTAAAGATTGAAAGATTCGTTTGTACTTCATTCACCTTTTCAGCCCAAGGGGGATCAGCCTGAAGCTATTGATCAGATAACCGGCAATTTCAATTCGGGTATAAGGTACCAGACGCTTCTTGGTGTAACGGGAAGCGGCAAGACCTTTACTATGGCGAATGTTATAAGAAACCTTAATAAACCGACTTTGATTATTTCTCATAATAAAACCCTTGCTGCGCAGCTTTACGGAGAACTTAAAGCTTTTTTCCCTGAGAATGCAGTTGAATATTTCATCAGCTATTATGATTACTATCAGCCTGAAGCTTATATGCCTTCACGCGACCTTTATATCGAAAAAACTACCGCTTCAAATGATGAAATTGAGAAATTAAGACTTAAGGCTACATCGTCTTTAATATCCCGGAATGATGTAATAATTATAGCGTCGGTAAGCTGTATATACGGACTGGGATCGCCAGAAGATTATAAAGAGCTGTCGATCGAAGTTACGAAAGGGGATATAATTGACAGGAATAAATTGTTCAATTCTCTTGTCGAAATGCAGTATGAAAGGAACAATTATGAACTTTCAAACGGGAATTTCAGGATCAAAGGAGATATAATCGATATTCATCCGGCATACGATGACACAGGAATAAGAATTCATACATTCGGTGATGAAGTTGAGAAGATCGAGATCATAAACCATGTAACAGGCAACATTATAGAGAAACTTGATAAAATAAACATCTATCCTGCTAAACATTTTGTCGTGACACAGCCTAAGCTTCAGAAGGCTGTAGGAAATATTGAACAGGAAATGAAAGAACGCGTTAAGTTTTTTTACGAAAATAATCAGCTCGTAGAGGCTCAGAGGATCGAGAACAGAACAAAGATGGACATTGAATTCATGCGGGAAATGGGATTCTGTCCCGGAATTGAAAATTACTCCAGGCATATTTCCGGAAGGCAACCCGGCCAAAGACCTTACTGCCTGATAGATTTTTTCCCGGATGATTTTTTACTGATAATTGACGAATCACATGTCTCAGTTCCGCAGATCAAAGGGATGTATAACGGCGACAGAAGCAGAAAAACCACTCTCGTGGATTATGGTTTCAGGCTTCCTTCCGCGCTTGACAACAGACCTCTGAAATTCGATGAATTTGAACAAATAACCGGTAGAACTCTTTATGTGTCTGCAACTCCCTCGGAGTATGAGCTTTCAAAATCAGACGGAATTATTATTGAGCAGGTTGTCAGGCCGACAGGTATTCTTGATCCTGAAATAATTGTAAAACCCTCTACCGGTCAGGTTGACGATCTGATGGAAGAGATTAGAATAGTCACTGAAAGAAAAGAAAAAGTATTGGTCACGACGCTGACCAAAAGGATGAGCGAGGATCTTACGAAATTCCTGAAAGAGAACGGTATCAAAGCTGAATATTTGCACAGCGAAATTTTATCTCTGGATAGAGTAAAACTGATCCGTGAACTCCGTTTGGGGAAATTCGATGTGCTTGTGGGTATCAATCTGTTGAGAGAAGGTCTAGACCTGCCGGAAGTTTCTCTCATAGGAATTCTTGATGCAGACAGGGAAGGATTTTTGAGGGATAAAAGGTCGCTGCTTCAGACTTCAGGAAGGGCGGCAAGAAATGTCAACGGAAGGGTCATTTTTTATGGGGATAAGATCACGGATTCAATGAAAAACTGCATCGAAGAAGTTAGAAGAAGAAGATTAAAACAGATCGAATTTAATACGATCAACGGAATTATCCCGAAAACTGTTTATAAATCAGCCGAACAGATCATGTATTCTACCAACATCAGAGAAGAAAATCTTCTAAAAGTTTCTGATAAAAAGGTGAAATACGGAAAAGATGAGGAAGCCTTGAGAAATGAGATAATTGAGCTTGAGTCATTAATGGAGGAAGCAGCAGAGAAACTCGAATTCGAAAAAGCAGCTGAATATAGAGACCGTATAACTGTTCTTGAAAAATTGTTTAAAAAATCTTAAAATCTGAATTCTTTGAATTCCTCTTCTTTTCCGAGCTGGAAAGATTCAATTATTTTGTATTCCGGTCCTTCATTTTTTAAGAGACTCTCGAACAGAATTATTTCTTTAACCGGAATTACCTGAAAATATAAATCCTGATTTGCATTGACAAGCTTTTGTAATTCTTTCACGGAACCGGCATCCTTGAATCTGCCGATCGTAAGATGCGGGGTGAATTTTCTGTAATCAACTTCAAAACCTAAATCTCCCAAAGAATTTTCGATCTCGTTTTTTATAGTTTCAAATTCTTCGCAGTTCCGTAATCCCAGCCAAAGAACTTTCGGGTGATAAAAATCTTTGAATACACCTACACCCTTTAATAGAGACTCAAATTCGTTGAACATTTTTGAGATATGCTTTAATTTCGACCTGACTGCCGGAATATCTTCTTCTTTCACATCGCCGAGAAATTTTAGAGTAATATGAATATTTTTAAGATCAACCCATTTGACTTTAGCATCTTCCAGCGTATCAGACAGGGATAAATGAAATTTCTCTGTTTTCTCAGTAAAATCGACCTTAACACCTATGAATAATCTTTTAGTTCCCGGCATTACACACCTGTTTTTAATACTCTTGGCATTTTAATCATAAGTTTGTAAATAATCAAGTAAAGAAATTTTTGCATTGAAAATCATAATATAATGTTTTAACTTCTTTAACTTAAAACCTACAAGGTCTTAAAGTGGTAAAGAAAATTAGAAAACTCAGCTTACAAAGATATTTGCAGATCCTTTGGTACAGTGCAAAGAACATGATGGAATCAGAAAGCGAAAAATATCCGTTCTATGCTTCTTTGAAAGTCACTTCGCGCTGTCACTTCGCATGTAAATTCTGCGACATGAAAAACTTTCAGACGCCGGATCTTCCGACAGATGATTTGAAAAAAATCGTCCGCAATCTGGGGCGGTCGTCCCTGTTCCTATTATCTCTTGAAGGCGGGGAACCTCTTCTTAGAAGCGATATTGAAGAAATTTTAAAAGAGGCTCATAAACAGCCTTTTTATCTGCTTTTTACAACAAGTCAGAAAAACCTGATGGATTATCCGTGGGATAAATATCAGAAATATATAGATTTTCTTCATATATCAATTGATGAAGGACATGACAATCTGCACCTGTTCGACAAACTGAAGGAAATCAACAGATTCAATATGATAGTCTGCGTTCAGACAGTGGTCGCAAAAGAAGATCAGGACAAACTCGAGGAAAAAGTTTCCAAATGTTATTATTCCGGAAGTAAAATTCTCATTATGCCCGCTGTTCATCTGGATAATACCGAAGACCACTTCCCAGATTTCGACAGACTTGAAAAACAAATCATAAAGCTTAAAAAAGATTATCCCGAAACAATTATTACTCCAAATTCATATTTTTCGGCAGTAAAAAAGAAAAAAGGCGGATGCAGCCCGAGCTCTGTGATTATTGATGCCGACGGAGGATTGTTCTATCCCTGCAGAACTCTGAAAGAGAAAACAATAAAACTCCAGGATAACGGCTTTATGAAATTCATCGAATCGGGAAAATCAGCTGAACTTCGAAAAACCATGAAAGATTGCCGAAGACAGTGCGGCTGGTATCAGTATTTCGCGACTTCAAGGTTTTCTGGAATTTCAGATTTTTTTGATGCAACAGGTCCGTATCTTAGAGAGTTCTTTCTCGGCCGAAAGTTCGAAGAATAGAAATCCGCATTTCATCGGTATAAAAATGCTTTTCATCTTTGAAAACTAAATTCTTTGTAAAAACAGCCTTGCAAAATTTTTTATTTTAAACTATATTCTACCGTTTATTGAAACAGGTACGAATGATTTATAAAACTAAAATATGAGGTATTAAATGTCAAACCAGGAAGTTCAAACGATCATCGCGACCGATTGCGGTTCAACGACCACAAAAGCCATTCTTATTGAGAAGGTCGGGAACGAATATCGTCAGCTGGTAAGAGGCGAGGCTCCGACCACAGTAGAAGCACCTTTCGAAGACGTGACTAAAGGTGTTCTGAACGCGATAATGGAACTTGAAGAGCTTGCTACGGAATATTACAAGACCGATGCTGCAAAGGAATCAAGGTTTTATAACAAACCCAGAGTGTTCGTAAAAAATGAACAGATAATAAGAAAAGACCCTAACGATAAAAATGAGGACGGATGCGATATTTACATCTCCACCTCATCGGCAGGCGGCGGTCTTCAGATGATGGTTTTCGGTGTGGTCAAAGGCATGACTGCCGAATCAGCGCAAAGAGCTGCGTTAGGCGCGGGAGCTATTGTAATGGATGTTCTGGCTATAAATGATGGCAGACTTCCTCATGAAAAAATTGAAAGAATAAGAGCTTTAAGACCAGACATGATCCTTATAGCCGGTGAGACCGATCAGGCAAAACCCAAACATGTTATTGGAATGTCTGAACTTGTAAAATCAGCCAGACCTACAGCAAGACTTGGTATCGGTTTCGCGCTGCCGGTGATCTACGCCGGAAACCAGAGAGCGAACGACGATATCAAAGCAATTCTGGAAAAAGATACTGCACTTAGCATAGTTCCAAATCTAAGACCGACACTTGAAAAAGAAAATTTACGACCGGCAGCAGACAAGATCCATGATCTTTTCATGGAACATGTAATGCAGCAGGCTCCCGGATATGATAAGCTTATGAAATGGACTGATGCCCCTATCATGCCTACTCCCGGTGCGGTCGGATTAATTATAAATAAAATAGCCGTAATGCAGAATAAAAACGTTGTAGGAGTTGATATAGGCGGAGCCACGACAGATGTATTCTCCACATTCAAACTGGAAGACAGAGACGGTGTTGTACATCAGAAATTCAACCGTACCGTTTCAGCCAACCTCGGAATGTCGTATTCCGTATCGAATGTTCTTCTTGAGGCAGGTCTTGATAATATAATGAGATGGGTTCCGTTCGACATGGATGAACAGGAGCTAAGGAACAGGATCGGAAACAAAATGATCCGTCCGACTACTATACCTCAGTCAAAAGAGGACCTTGATATTGAGCAGGCTATCGCCAGAGAAGCTTTAAGATTGTCTTTTATCCAGCACAGATCGTTCGCGGTGGGATTAAAAGGTATTCAGCAGGAAAAGGGAATTTCAGAAGCTTTCGACGCTGATTCTTCAAATGATTCAATTGTTAATATGATGAAACTTGATCTTCTGGTCGGTTCCGGCGGTGTACTTTCTCACGCGCCGTTAAGAAGTCAGTCGGCACACATGCTTGTAGATTCTTTCCTTCCTGAAGGTATTACAGAATTGGCCGTTGACTCCATATTCATGATGCCTCAGCTTGGCGTTTTATCTGAAGTAAAAGCTCCCGGCTGCGATAAAGCTGCTATGGAAGTTTTTGACAAAGACTGCCTTATCTACCTGGCTATAAGCATCTGTCCTGTGGGACATGTGAAAGAAGGAAAACCCGTTGTAAGAATAAAAGCCGATCTTCCTGACGGTACTAAACTGAACGAATGGATTCTTGCAAATCAGCTTTTGAGGTACGATCTATCTCACGATGACGAAGTCGAATTTGAGATCGAGCCTGCTTCCGGTTTTGATGTCGGTGAGGGCAAGGGTAAGAAGATCACAAGAAAATTGAGAGGCGGCGTTGTCGGACTGGTTATAGATACGAGAGGCAGACCGTTCCAGATCACAAAAGACATGAAAAACAGGGTTGAAATGCTCAATAAATGGGATATTTCAAAAAATTACAAGCCGAAATCCCACAAAGACGGCGTTTAGTTAAACTTTAAAGATTTGATATAGGAGATAAGATATGGCTCATGCATATACACCGGGATTAAAAGTAGCCGCAAAAATAGTTATCGAAAAAACAAGAAAGCTTCCGCTTCTTGGGCAGGTGCTTGTAAAAAAAGGCGACAAGATCCCTTCAGATACGATCGTAGCAAAAACAGAACTTCCGGGCAAGGTTTATCCGATAAACGTAGCCGGCCAGCTCGGGCTTGGAAAAGCTAACGAGTTGATAGAATGTATGCTGAAAAAAGAAGGCGACTCTGTAAAAGCCGGAGAAATTGTCGCTCAAAGCAAAGGATTTTTCGGTTTCTTTAAAAGCGAATATAAAGCCCCTATCGACGGTACGATCACGCAGATCTCTCAAATTACCGGGCAGGTTATTTTCAACGCGGCTGCGATTCCGGTTGAAATTGACGCTTATGTTGACGGCGATGTGAAAGACGAGATACCGAACGAGGGAGTTATAATGAGAACTGAAGGAGTTCACATTCAGGGTATTATCGGTCTTGGAGGCGAATCCTACGGGAACATAATGATCGTTGCAAAATCTGCCGACCAGATAGTTGATATCGGCATGATCAACGATACAATGAAAGATAAAATTATCGTATGCGGTTCTAAGATAACTACCGAAGCATTAACAAAAGCTAAAAATGTCGGTGTGGCGGGAGTTATAACCGGGGGATTTGACTATCAGGATATAAAAGACATTCTCGGACATGATCTTGGTGTAGCGATCACAGGTCACGAGGACATTGGATATACACTTATTCTTACAGAGGGCTTCGGTACTATTCCTATGGCTGACAGAACATATAAACTGCTTAAGAAATATGAAGGTTTCAAAGCATCGATAAACGGTGCTACCCAGATAAGAGCCGGGGTTATGCGTCCTGAGATAATAATCACTCACAATGAGCCTCAGGAAGAGAAATCTTTAAAGAACTATGCTGAGTCAGGTCTTGAAAAAGGCGATCAGATCAGAATAATCCGTTCACCATATTTTGGAAAACTGGGAAAAGTCATAAGTCTTCCCGTTGAACTTCATAAAGTCGAATCAGGAACATGGGTACGAGTCATGACAGTTGATCTTGACGGAAAAGAAGTTTTGATCCCGAGAGCAAATGTTGAAGTGATCGAAAAATAAAATACAGGGACATATATGAAAAAATATATCGCCTTATTGCTGGTTTTGACAATGCATCTGGTTCTTGCTCAGACAGTCTCATCGAAACGGATGATAGATATTCCTACCTGTTTCACAATGGATCAGGCTGAACTCGAACTGGGCGGCAGACTCTATGCCACAGACGGCATGAGTACAGAGATCAACATAGGGATATTTAAAGATTTCTTTTTGGGCGTAAGCTACGGCGGTTCAAATATAATCGGGAGCAGGAAACCGGTTTGGAACGGAAACCCCGGCGTGAGGCTTCAGTACAGACTTCTGCCTGAAGATTATTACTACCCGAATATTTCACTCGGATTCGACAGTCAGGGTTATGGGGTCTGGTTCGATGATCTAGAGCCTGACAGGTATCAGGTTAAATCAAAGGGTTTCTTCTTTGTTTTAAGCAAAAACTACTTTGTCTCCGGCGGAGATCTGGGTACTCTCGGTCTCCATATAGGAACCAATTACTGCGTGACTGAAGAAGCTGTTCAGGGAGATGATAATATTAATGCGTTCCTCGGGTTTGACAAGAGCCTTATGAAAAACATGAACCTTCTGTGCGAATACGACTTTGCTTTTAATGACAATTCTGACAGTTCTCCCACTAGAGACAAAGGATACTTAAACATCGGGCTGCGCTGGTCATTCAGCAACGAACTGCATCTTGAGTTTGACATGAAAGATATTCTCAGAAACCTTGAAAGCTCGGACAACTTGAGCAGAGAACTCAGAGTGATATACAATACTACATTTTTTGCAAAATAATAATTTTACGGAGTCAAAATAATGGATCTGAAAAAATTTTATTCCGGGCTGAACAGCAAAGCTGACAAGAATTACGAAAAGGACATTCTAAAGATCAAAGCTGCAAATAAAGAATTATCCGCTGTTAGTTCCAAAGAGGGAAGCTTCCTTTTTAAGATCTCCGAGGTGATACTTTATTTTTATAAATTCGAACAGAAAATTGAAGACAGATATTTTCTTGATAATTCATTCGCAAAGATCCAAAAAGAATTCGATGCTATCTCAAATGAGATCAATCCAAAGAATTATAAAACATCCTACCTTAATCCCGACCATTCTGTAAAGATATTCGGAGATAAGATCGGCAGGATCGCTTATGTGATATTTTACTTTTTCAGACAGTACCGTTCTTTTGCTTTTGAGCATAAGATCTATCAGATGGAAAGATACAACAGGCTGTTTTTGGAAATGTATGCCCATTACATCCAAAAGAAAGTATTTACTGAAAAATTCCTCAAAGATCTTGTAGCCAAGTATGAAAAAAGGTACGAAATTGATGAAACAACTATCGTTTACAAAGAGATGTTCGGAAAAGAATATACTCACTATAAGGAAATAATTCTAAATTCGGATCCCAAAGATTTAAGATACCTGTACAGGTACAATATTAATATTACTGAGAACGAGATCAAAACAGCAGAATTCTTTAAAACTTATTCAAAGAAAAAGCTTGATATACTGGCAAAGCAGATCGCTAAAGCATACGAGCAGGGATTTATCGGCAGCGGTAAGGATCTCAGCATTAAATCATCTGTCATAATAAGGTTCAGCGCAGGTCAGGAAGAACTTATCAAAAGACTGATATATTTCCTTCAGAAAGATTACGGATTGGATTCAATTGTCGGAAGTCCTTCAACTACGCCTGTGAACAAACAGGTTTCACACGACTTAAAGTTTTACAACGCGGTTTATTTTGATAAGGGCTATGCTGATAAAAGACTTGAACTGACAGATAAAGTTTATAAAAAGATCGAGGATGACACTGATGCTTATTCAGGAATAATACTTGTTGAAAGTTTCGGAGAAAAGCCTTTCTCGCCTGAAACTAAAAAAACTGCATGGTCATACTCTCATGCGCAGCAGAAGGATTTCCAGTATTTTATGAGTAAGAGTCAAGAACTAAGACAGAAATATCTTCCGAGAACAGAAAGCAGCTTCTGCATTATCGCTTTCCCGTCACCTGAGATCGGAAAGGATTTCGAAAAAATATTTGAGGACATTCTTGAAGTCAATATGCTGGAAAGCTCAAAATATGAGGGCATCCAGAAACGCATTATTGACGCAATGGATAAAGCCGACCATATCCATGTTAAAGGAACGAACGGAAATCTGACAGATATAATAATAAAGAATCAAGTGCTTAAAAATCCGAAAAAACAGACTAACTACTGCAACTGCGGAGCTGATGTGAATATACCTGTAGGCGAAGTATTTACAAGCCCTCAGTTAAAGGGAACTAACGGTACGCTGCATATTAAAGAAACATTCCTGAACGGTTTGAAATTCAAAGAATTAAGACTGGATTTTAAAGAAGGATTTATATCTGATTACAGCTGCGCTAACTTCAAGAAAAAAGAAGACAACAGAAAATTCATTGAAGAAAATCTAATTTTTCCGCATAAAACACTTCCTATCGGCGAATTCGCTATAGGTACAAACACCCTGGCATATACTGTAGCTAAGAAATATGACATTCTTGAAGTTCTGCCGGTACTGATAATTGAAAAAATGGGTCCTCATTTCGCGATCGGAGATACCTGCTTCTCTCATGAAGAGGATAAGGCCGTCTTCAACCCTCTGGATAACAAAGAGATCACTGCCAGAGACAACGAAATGACTCTGAACCGTAAGAAGGATCACTCAAAAGCTTATACCGGCGTTCATACCGACATTACGCTTCCGTATGAAGATATCGAATTCATTTCCGGCATAGCAGAGGACGGCAGACATATCGACATTATAAGGAACGGAAGATTTGCAGTGCGCGGATCAGAAGAATTGAACATTCCGCTCGACAAAGCAGGCATATAAAATATTATACGAGTTTTCCAAAAAAAACTCTGTTGTTTCCGGAATAATCCCTCAATATCTTAACTTCTTTGAGGGATTTTTCATATATAAGTTTAACACTCTCAGCTTGATCAAAGCCTATTTCTAAGAATAAGGATCCTCCCGGTTTTAATATCTCAGGAATGATCTCATTTATCCTTCTATAAAATGTGAGACCGTCATCGCCATCGGTTAAAGCTCCAAGCGGTTCAAAATCCTTTACCTGTTTATCTAGTGATTCGATCACGAACTTTGAAATATACGGAGGATTTGATATTATCACATCGAACTTTGAATCCGGAATCTTTTTAAGAATATCCATATTTATGAATTTGATCTTTTCTGCTGCACCATTCAGCTTTGCATTTGATGCTGCGAGCTTTAGTGCCTCATCTGAAAAGTCGCATGCAGTAATATTTATATTTCTGCACTTTTTAGCCAGTGAAACAGCTATGCAGCCAGATCCTGTTCCTATCTCGAATACGCTTAACGGTTTATCTTTGATATATTCTATCGCTGTCTGAACCAGAATTTCTGTGTCGCTTCGCGAAATAAGAACTGACTTATCGACTGAAAATTTCAGTCCGAAAAATTCCGTTTCGCCTAATATATATTGAATAGGCTCGTGATCAGACCGCCTTTTTAACAAAGATCTGATCTTTGATATTTCTTCATCTTTAAGCACTCTTTCAAATTGAAGATATATGTCGAGTCTTTTAATATTCAAAACATGGGTGATTATCAGCTCTGAACTGAGCCTTGGTTCATCAACACCTTTTTTCTGAAGGTGTTCAACTGAAAGATTCAGTATTTCAAGTAGGGTTTTCAATTATTTGATTTTATGCTTTGAAATAATTTCTTTAAGATTACCGCAGATATCTTTAAAATCGCGTTCGAAGATCGTCCGCACGCTTAAATAATATTTTTCTTCATTAATGTATCCGAAAACAGGCACATTAGAGATCGTTCTCATTTCATCAGACAGCTTGCTTACGCTTATATCTTTCTGTCTGAAAGATAAAGCTAACCCCTTCAGCTTTTCAGTGGGAAGTGTGCCTGACCCTGCCTGATCTAAGACTTCTATTATTTCTACAGTCCAAGTTATCGGAGTAACCTTTATTACTAGCTCTCTGAGCGACTTAGCTTTTACTCTTAGTGATTCTCTTCCTTCGGACAACAGCTTCAAAGTGAGATGCCCGCTTGTGACCGGATCATTTGTAAGAAAATATTTCAGTGTCTCTTCAAGAAGAGCAAGCCTTACCTTATCAGTCCTGAGTACTCTCATTAACGGATTTTTCTTAACTTTCTCGACAAAATCTTTTTTCCCTGCTATAATCCCGCACTGCGGTCCTCCGAGAACTTTATCGCCGCTGAAGGAAAAAAGGTCAACGCCTTCCTTGACTGCTTCATACACAGTAGGCTCGTGAGGTAATCCGTATTTTTCCAAGTCTCCAAAAATACCGCCGCCCAAGTCATAATAAAAAGGTATTTTATGCTTTTTGGAAAGTGCTGAAAGATCTTTTAATTCAATTTCTTCTACAAATCCGTTTATTTTATAGTTTGAAGTATGTACTTTGAGCAATGCGCCGGTTTTTGAAGTTATAACCTCTTCAAAATCTGATACTTTCGTTTTATTTGTAGCTCCGACCTCGATCATCTTTGCGCCTGATTTTTTGATTATATCAGGCATTCTGAACGATCCGCCTATCTCTACAAGCTCTCCCCTTGAAATTATTACTTCCTTCTTCTGAGCGAGCGTATTTATGCAGATCATTACGGCTGCCGCGTTGTTATTAACTACTGTAGCAGCCTCCGCTCCTGTGATTATGTTTATAAGATCGGATATTTTATCTTCTCTTCTGCCCCTTTTTCCGGTGGTAAGGTCAGTCTCAAGGGAACAATAACCGTGCAGAATACTTTCTGCATTCATAATCGCATTTTCTGAAAAAGGAGCTCTTCCCAAGCCTGTGTTTAGAACTATACCTGTTCCATTCACAACTCTTGCCGTAAAAGGTTTGAATTTGTCTTCGATCTTATCAGCAATACTCTTTATAAGATCAGCCGGAACTTCTTTGATTCTTCCGTCCAAAATTCTATTCCTTAGATTATCAAGCTCGGTCTGAACCAGCTTTACCAAAATATCATTCTTATACATGGTTTTAATGTCGGAAAAACAGCCGTCGTTCAATATTTTATCAACTTTCGGTATTTTCTTTAGAATTTCATTCATTTGGGAATCAGATACCCCTGTTTTTATTCCTTTTTTCGAGTATGTGACCTTCTCTTTTATTTTTCAACAGTTCTCTGTGCTCATTTGTGTCTTTTTTAAGATCATCCAGAACTTTTTGAATGCCGTCAATCTTACTTGAAAAATAATCAAGATATTTGTCTTCAATTATTGAATTTTCAAGGTTGTATGCTCTATTGAGAGCCTCTTCCAGGTCTAATCCGTTCTTTTCTGCTTTCTCGGTCAGGTTACCCAGATTTTTGATCGAGATCTTAAGGGTCTTTTCCGAAAAATGATAATCGATAAAGTCGATCGATCCTTCATACACATTATCAAGAATTGATCTTACCCCTTCGGCATGTTTTCTTTCTTCTCCGTACAAGAAACCCCATATTTCACATTCAGGAAATTTAATTGCGTAAGCAGCATAAAGATCTGCCAGGGCCTCTTCGTGCATTGCCAAAAGTTCTATCACTTCAAGTTTTTCATCAAGATTAGACATATTACCTCCATGTCTGAGATAAAAAAAGCCCGCATCTGCAGGCTTTTTTTAGTAAATTGTTAATTTATTTAGCGATGTCACCGGTCTTGTTAAGCTTAATTAGTTTTGCTCTTGCAGTGGCACCAGTACCAACATTTCCTCCAACTATAAATCCTCCATCAGTACACTGCAGAACTTTTACGCCTGAATCAGCAACACCAACCACTCCCAGCTTTTTCTCCCATAATAATCCTAATGCGGAGTCAAGCTTGTATAACCATGTATCTACATCTGTCCCGTTAGTGTTGTATCCAGTAACTATATAACCGCCGTCTCTCGTTTGTGAAATCCCTAATGCTTTATCGTCTGCGGCAGTTGTTCCAAAAGAATACTCCCACAGAGCGCCGTCTTCGTCAGCACTGATACCAAACTCTAATACCCAACCGTCATACAATCTTGCTTTGGAATCAGTCTGATGAGTTTCACCCGCGATAACTACCTGACCCCCAAAGCCTCCCTGTGATTCAACGAATCCGTAACCAGCTTCATTTTCGGTTAGATCGCCAAGATGGTTGGCTCCAGTTACAGTAACATTTAAAACACCAGTCGGATCATCGTCTTCAGTTGCCATATGAGTAATGTCAAAAGCGCTCATTCTGCTCCATGTCATCGTACTTATAAAGCCACCAAAATTATCAACTTCAGCGAAAAAGACGTCAGTTTCGATCCCTGCACCGTAATATTTCCAGTTATTTGATCCTGTAATATAATAATTTCCGTCTTCTTTTACGATCAAATCGGTAATCTTTTGGTCACCCATTTTCCTAATCCATAACGTATCTTCCAGTTTGTGAAGAGAAATGTCATGCCACATTCTCTGACCTATATATCCTACATTATGTCCCCATACTTCGTTACCGTTGCTGTAAATCTTAAGCAGTCTTACATCGTATCCCGTTTCCCATGTAACGCCCGGGAAAAGTAAACCGTCAATCAAATTGGTACCGTAAATATTTAGTGTGTATCCTCCGACGATGTAGCCGTCATCTACTGATTTCTTGATAGCTGTAGCGCCGTCGTTTACGCCGGAATATCCGTATGTTTTATACCAAATCTGGCTACCGTTATCAGAATTTATCTTCATAACCCATGTATCGTTATCTGTGCCATTCCATCTCCATCCTGCAAGAACATATCCTTTGTCATACTCCGTATCTTCGCACACGCTCTCTGCGAATCCTTTGGACGCTGGTATAGGTTGAGTCCACACGATAGCCCCAAACTTATCATATTTTATTACCCTTGTACCACCTGTTGTATTAGTAGGTGCATAAGACATAACTGCGAGGTAGCCGTTATCGTAAGTCTGGATCAAAGATTTTAGCTGGTATCCGTCAGCTGCGCCCTGAATTGAGAATGTTGGAATAAACTCGACAAGATTAAAATCAATATATTTAATTTTAGGTTCACCGATTTTGAGTTGGAGGTCAACAGTCATTCTGTAAGTTCCTGCTGCAAATCCTTCGGTAATAATATCGAAAGTTTTTATCGTATCCAATATATCCGACTCATAGATTACAGAAGATGAACTGTTGAGATAAGCCTTTATTTCTTCGAATAAAGTGTAGTTTCCTTTAATCTCAATTTGTACGGCAATTCTGTCTCCAATATTAAATTGCTGACCGCTCGTGGGGCTGGTTATTACAAAATCAAGTGAACTGTCATCAGAAGTCGGTAAAACAGCTGATATTGTAACTTCATCGCTAAAACTTGTCTGGTTGTTTCCAACAGCTTCGACCCTCAAAATAACTTCACCTTCGCTAAGCCCGTCTGTGGTGATTGTAAACTCGAACTCGGCATCTTTTTCCTGTTCCAAAGCTAAATCATTTAACATTTCTTTTGTAAAAATCCCGGCTGGTGTCAGGCTTGAACCAAAATAGTAGTTTACGGCAGAATACTCGAATGTAAACCCAGTAAGTTTTGAAACGACCGTAATCGAGTCTCCAACTGTAAGACTGTCTCCTTCGACAGGAGAAATTATTTCGATCTCAATAACTCCATATTCTGTATCGCTCGACTTCTCACAACCCGTGAAAACAAACACAAATAGCAAAATCAACGCAGATAAAAAGATCGTGATTAACTTCTTCATTTAACTCTCCTCCGTTATATAATTTTAAAATTCAATTTTTAAAACCTATAGAATCTTTTCACTAACGTCTTACCTTGATACGTAAGATTTCTTAATTTGCATAATTTTTATTTCAAAAGCAAACAAAAAAGTATTTTTTTTCTTCCGCTGTTTTTACTATGTAATTCAAAGACTGATCGAATACTTCCTTTGACTTTTTATTGTCGTGCATAACTACTATTGAGTTTCTTTCCAGATATGAGTCAGTCAGCCTTCTTACCTGAGAAAAATCTCCAGTATGATCAGCGGACAGAAAAGACCACATCATCATTTTCATTCCTTTTTGTCTGACAGCAGCCGTAGTGTGGAAATTGAACCAACCGTATGGCGGTCTGAAGAACTCAGGTTCTGAACCGGTTATCTGTTTTAGCAGTTCGTTGGTCCTTGATATTTCTTTTTCGTTGGTTGTCTCGCCTTTAAAAAGCAGGTGTTTATGGTTATATCCATGGTTCTCAACTCTGTGTCCGGCTTTGATTATCGCGTTAAATTCTCTGAAATATTTTTCTATATTTTTTCCAGTGCAAAAGAAAACTGCCTTTATCTTGTTCCTGTCAAGCGAATCTAGTATACGGAAAGTATTTTCTGATGGACCGTCATCTATTGTCAAAACTATACCTTCCTGCCTGTTTTCCCATAATACATCAGTAAAAAAAGATTTCAGCCACTTTGGAGGCCTGTAAAGAAAATCCATTATTTTTCCAGTTCAAGAAATTTTGTCGTTTTTGCCATAAGATCAAGCTGTATAATATAGGGATACTTGTCTTTTGACGGCGCGAATACAGCACCGTCTATCAGATAAAATGACCCGTTCTTAATAAATGCATAAGTGAAAAAAGGCCCTCCGCCGTCTATGTATTCCCATATGCCTTGAGCCTTAAGACCTTCTTTAGAGAAAGTTGAATCCGGTGTAAAACTTAAAATTTCGGGATTAATTCTTACACTGTCCGCGAATTGCCTGCCGATCCTGTCTCTTGTTTGAATTACATTTTCCTGAAATGAAATTTCACTGTTGTAATCGCTTCTGAGCAAGGTCAGCCATCTGTCAGGATTCGTTCTCCTGAATCTGATAAACTTATCTTTATCCTCACCCCGTTCGCCGATATTAAATTCATGCGGTATGAACATTTCAATATTATACTCTTTAATTAAGAACTCTTCAGCTGTTTTATTATTGAATCTGTCGAACAGCCGGTCCTTAATATCTGTGATCATTTTATCGTAAAAAAATCCGAATATTTTGTCGCTGAACCTTTCGAGATAACCTCCAAGATAAATACTTTTTGAATCAAGAAGAAAAAGCACTGTCTGGCCTTTAGCCCATGCATCCTTCTTAACTGCATAATAGTAATCACCATTCCTTACACCTTCAAGTACTCCCGATGTCAGCATCTTTTTTATATACTGTGCTTCAGCATCATCACTGTCTATATTTGCCAGAAGTATCAGATTTTTATATCTGCTGAATCCCTGATGAAATTCATCCATAGTTATTCTGTTCAGAGTGAAGACCTTTTCTTCAGTCGGCGTATAAATTGAATGCGAGAATATCCTTTCAAGCTGAGGATAATGAGTATCAAATATGGTTTGATCGGCAAGAACATAGATAACATTGTCGGAACCCAAAGCGGGCTTTTTATAAACGGAACATGATGAAACGATCAAAAATAACCCGATGATTCCTGATAGAAACAGATAATTACTTTTTGTCCGCAATGTTGACTCCCATTTTTATAAGTTCATCTCTTATTCTGTCAGCCTCTGACCAGTTTTTTTCAGCTCTGAATTTAATTCTCAATTCGGTCAGTTCATTTATCTTATACTGTTCCTCGGAGGTAAACTCTTTTTCTTTTGTCAACTCAAAATCTAAAACTTCAAATATAGAATTCATAGATTTCATAAAATCTATGACTAAATCTTTTTCATTTTTAGAAATTCCTGTTTCGAGTTTTTTTCTTACAGTTTTAATAAATCCGTACAGCGATGCGAGTGCTACGCTCATATTAAGATCGTCATCCATGCCTTTTTCAAACTGCTCTCTTGCTGCTTTTATATCCTGAGCAATACCGGATTCTTTATCTGTGGCGTGTTCATTTAGTATTTCCTGAATGAAATCGTTGAATTTATCGATCGTCTTCTGCGATTCTTTTAATTGCTCTTCAGTAAAATTAAGCTTCGATCTGTAATGAGCGGTCAGGAAGGTGAATCTTATCGCATCTGCAGAAAACCCATTGTTTATAAGATCTGTAACAGTAAAGAAATTCCCGAGAGACTTGCTCATCTTTTCATTATTGACGACGACTCTGCTCTTATGCATCCAGTAATTTACGAATTTTTTTCCGTTAGCAGTCTCTGACTGAGCGATCTCGCTCTCGTGGTGCGGAAATTTGTTGTCCTCCCCGCCCGTGTGAAAATCAAGCGTTTCTCCCAAATACTTTTTACTCATGGCAGAACATTCTAAGTGCCAGCCGGGAAATCCTGTCCCCCACGGCGATTCCCATTTCATTATATGCGCTTCGTTCTTGCCCGTCAGTTTTTTCCAGACCGCAAAATCGAACGCCGATCTTTTATCTTCATTGACCTCTACCCTAGCGCCTGCCTGAAGGGCTTCGAGGGAATTTCCTGATAATTTTCCGTAATCTTTAAACTTTGAGATATCAAAATAAACACCGTCAGATGTTTCGTAAACAACACCTTTATTTTCAAGCTCTTTAACCATATCGATCATTTCATTTACATGCTCGGTAGCCCTCGGGTACTTGAAAGCAGGAGTAAATTTTAGAATTTTCAGATCGTTCATGAAGAGATCTTCATAGTGCCTTGCGATCTCCCATACGGTCTTATTCTCTTTTTTTGATGCGGCTTCCAGCTTGTCTTCGCCCGAGTCCGAAAGCTCATTATCATCAGTCAGATGCCCGACATCGGTAATATTCATGATCCATTTGACTTCATAGCCTTTATATTTCAGATACCTGACCAGAAGATCAGCCATAAGAAAAGACGAAAAGTTCCCGACATGCGCATTGCTGTAAACGGTCGGTCCGCAGGTGTATATCCTTACTTTTCCCTCTTCTATAGGCTTAAACTCTTCTTTTTTTCTCGTCAAACTGTTATAGATCTGCATCATTTCCTTTCCTCATTCAACTGATATATTCAAGGATGAAAAGTAAAATATTTTTGGCAAATTAGCAATAAATTAGTATATTGCTTTTCATGTACACACAATTAACAGAAGCAGTCATAGAGATTATCAAAAGTATTCCAAAAGGGAAAGTCCAGACTTATGGCGGAATATCTAAACTTGCCGGAAGTCCTTTCGGCGCAAGACAGGTTGTCAGGATACTTTCTTCGATGTCTGAGAAGCAAAATCTACCCTGGCACCGGGTGATAAATTCAAAAGGCGAATTGCCGGTTTTGAACGATCAAATGTTCATCGAACAGATAGAATTACTCAGAAAAGAAAAGATCATTGTCAGCGATGACGGCAGGATCGATCTCAAAAAATATCTCTGGGATGGAAGTTAAAACTCAATATTCATCAACACTATCGCCACAATAATAAGCGCAACTGCGATAATATCCTTTCTTTTCATTTTTTCTTTAAAAATCAGAATTCCCCCGATATTAATAAGAAGTATCGTTCCTGAGCTGTAGATCGGAAATGCGACCGAAGCTTTAAAGTGGCTGAAGGATTCTATAAGAAAAAAGGATGCGAGCATATTGGGAATACCTACGGATAGTCCGGTCATGACGTCGGTTTTTGTGATCTTTTTACCCTTTTTCCAGGAAGTGAAAGTGAAATAAACGCTTATGCAGAAAGCAGTGAAGAAAATAACGAAAAGGTACAGCGGTTTATTTTGTGGTAAGCAGGATCTTTCGAAGAGCTTGGTTGTGAACTCAGCAATTCCGGCTATAAAAAAAAGCAGTATTATGGTAGGACTGTAACTTTTAAGTGATCTGATATCTTTCGGATCGATGTTTATTATAATAATAGCAGATATTGATAAGATTACTCCCACAGACTGAAGAACGCCGGGTATCTCTCTCCACAAAATCATAGACAGCACAACTGGAAGAATTATTCCGGTCTTCGATACCGCTCCTGTTATACCGACACCGTTCTCTTTTATGCTCTTCTGAATAAAAATAAAGCCCAGAAAATACAATATTCCCGCGAGAATGCCCAATCCGAAGACATCTTCAAGCCCGCTGAAAAAAACGCCTTCACTATTGCTGACCGTCAAAATAAAGCTCGCCGTGAAAGCTGCGATATAATTAGAAGAAGTTACTGCGTAGCGGTTTAGATTTTTACTTTCGCTGTATTTAAGGATCAGAGAGATCGAAGTACTTGAAATTATTGCGAGAAGAAGAAATATCATCATTAATCCCAACCAAATTAATCAAAGAATTATATTGTAAAAACAAAAAATAATCAATATATTCCGACCTGATTAATTTACGCATAAAGAGAAAATGAAGAAGTTAAGAAATATCGCAATAATCGCCCATGTTGACCACGGAAAAACGACCCTGATCGATGCTGCTTTAAAGCAGACAGGTTTTTACAGAGATAATCAGAAGGTCGAAGAAAGAATAATGGACTCGAATGACATCGAGAAAGAAAGAGGTATTACAATTTTTTCAAAAAATGCCTCACTTCATTACAAAGGCTATAAGATAAACATCGTTGACACTCCCGGACATGCTGATTTTGGAGGAGAGGTCCAGAGGATCATGAAGATGGTCGATTCCGTGCTTCTGCTTGTCGATGCCTTTGAAGGCCCGATGCCCCAAACGAAATATGTATTGAAGAATTCTCTTCAAATGGGGCTACGCCCGATAGTTGTTATAAATAAAATAGACAGGCCCAACTGCAATCCCGTTGAAGTCCTTGATAAAGTTTTTGATCTATTTATTGAGCTTAACGCAACGGATGATCAGCTTGATTTTCCCGTGATCTACGCTTCTGCAAAAAAAGGTATAGCAAGACACAAACTGGAAGATACAAATGAAGACCTTATACCTCTTCTTGACACGATAATCGAATATGTCAAAGAGCCGGACGGAGATAAGGAGGGTCCTTTTCAGTTCCTTGTATCAGCTATCGAGTATGATAATTATCTCGGAAAGATCGGTACAGGCAAGATCCATAGAGGCAAAGCTAAGCTTGGAGACGAGGTGGTGCTTTTGAAAAGGGGCGGCGAACGTGTATTATACAGAATAGCGAAACTTTTTATATACGACGGTCTTAAAAAAGTGGAAACGAAAGTCGCTAATGCGGGGGATATAGTATCTATCGCAGGCCTCGCTCTTATCGATGTCGGAGAAACGGTATGTGACAGAGAGCATCAGGAACCGCTTCCTCTTATAAATGTGGATGAACCTACTCTGGCAATGACTTTTATGGTAAACGACTCGCCTTTTGCGGGTCTTGAGGGAAGGTGGGTCACATCAAGGAACATCTGGGACAGACTGGAAAGAGAGCTTCAGACAAATATCAGCATAAGGATTCAAAAAACTGATCTGCCTGATCAGTTCGTCGTGAACGGAAGAGGTGAGCTTCAGCTCGGCATCCTTATTGAAAATATGCGAAGAGAGGGGTATGAGTTCGCGGTATCCAAACCCAAGGTAATATACAGAGAAATTGACGGCAGAAAAACAGAACCTATCGAACTTGCGGTGATAGATGTCGGAGATGATTACACAGGTGTGGTTATCGAAAAGCTGGGCATCAGAAAAGGCGAGCTTTTGAACCTTATTCAGGGCAGCGACGGTTATACAAGGCTTGAATTTAAAGTTCCTGCAAGAGGCCTTATCGGATTCAGAAATGAATTTATGACCGAGACAAGAGGTACCGGGATACTTAACCATTCGTTCTACGAATATGAATACTATAAGGGTGACATACCAAAAAGAACCAGAGGGGTTCTGATATCAATGGAACAGGGCACATCGGTAGCTTACGCTTTGTGGAACCTTCAGGACAGGGGTGAAATTTTCATTGAACCCGGAGTAGAGGTTTACTCCGGCATGATCGTAGGTGAACATGCTAAAGAGGACGATCTGGTTGTCAATGTAAATAAAAATAAAAAAATGTCCAATGTCAGAGCTTCAGGTTCCGATGACGCGATAAAATTATCCCCGCCCAGGAAAATGACGCTTGAACAGGCACTTGAATATATTGAAGAAGATGAACTCATCGAGATTACACCGTCCAACATCCGTTTAAGAAAACGATTTCTGGATATTAACGAACGGAAAAGACAGAACAGAACAAAATAAAAGGAAAAAATGAAAGAATTCAAAGAGGCAGGACTTAACAGCGAGATACTTCAAGCCATTTCGGAAATGGGATTTGTTAAACCTACGCCTATTCAGGATAAAACGATAGCACATCTCCTGAACACAAGAAAAGATCTGATCGGACTCGCACAGACAGGAACAGGGAAAACAGCCGCGTTCGGTCTGCCTATAATTCAGCAGGTAGATCTGAATGTACAGAAAACTCAGGCTCTGATACTTTGCCCGACAAGAGAATTATGCATGCAGATTACAAAAGATTTTAATTCATTCTCAAAATATCTGCCGAAAGTGAAAACTACCGCTATCTACGGCGGATCAAGCATGGAAAACCAGATAAGAGCTCTGGACAAAGGCGTTCATATCGTTGTCGGAACTCCCGGAAGAGTCCTTGACCTTATACACAAGAGAAAACTAAAAATTGATTCAATTTCCTGGCTCGTTCTTGACGAAGCAGATGAAATGCTTAACATGGGATTCAAAGAGGATCTTGATGAAATATTGTCTGCGGTTACTTCAGAAAGACAAACGCTGCTATTCTCAGCTACAATGCCAAGAGAAATTGCGCAGATAGCTAAACATTATATGAAAGATCCCGATGAAATATCAGCAGGACAGAAAAATACCGCTGCCGAAAATGTTGAACATCATTACTATATGGTACAAGCTAAAGACAGATATACCGCTCTTAAAAGAATTGCTGATGTAAATCCTGATATTTACGGTATCGTATTCTGCAGAACCAGAGAGGAAACCCAGGACGTAGCAGACAAACTGATCGGGGATGGTTACAATGCCGATGCTCTTCACGGCAACCTGTCACAATATCAGAGAGATCAGGTCATGAACAGATTTAGGACCCAGCATCTTCAGCTTCTTGTGGCAACTGATGTAGCGGCGAGAGGACTTGATGTAAGCAGCCTAACCCACATCATAAATTATAACCTGCCTGACGATCCTGATATTTATCTTCACAGGAGCGGCAGAACAGGCAGAGCGGGAAAAAGCGGTATAGCTATCTCGATCATACATTCTAAAGAAAAGTTTCAGCTTAAAATGATAGAGAACCGCTCAAAGATCAGATTTGAACAGAAAAAAGTTCCTGACGGAATAAGCATCTGCGAAAAACAGCTTTTCAATCTTGTGGATAAGGTTGTAAACATTGAAGTTAACAAGGTCCAGATCGAAAGATTCCTTCCTTATATATATGATAAACTCTCGGATCTTTCGAGAGATGAATTAATTCAGCATTTCATTTCGGTCGAGTTTAACCAATTCCTCGTTTACTATAAAGATGCTCCGGATCTTAACATCAGCCTTGATACGCGCAGGAACGAGCGTGAAAGGGAAAGGGGTCAGGATAGAAATCATGACAGGAATCAGGATAGAGGCTTTGTTAAACCAACGAGGAACGGAGATTTCTCGAGGTTTTTTATCAATATCGGTTCCCGCGACAGTATGGATAAGCCGAATATGATAAAGCTGATCGCTTCACGAATTAAAGACAGAAGCGTTGAGATCGGCAAGGTTGATGTTATGAAGAATTTTTCTTTCTTTGAGATCGAAAGCAGTTATGAAAATCAGACGCTAAAGGCTTTTGAGATGGCTGAATTTAAAGGTCGCCCATTGAATGTTGAATTGTCCAATAACAGAACGATGGAAATGCCTGACCGGAAGAAGCCTAAAAAATATAAATAATAAAAGATCTTTTAATAATTTTCCGGGAACATCACTCTTTCAATCCCTTCAACAATTGTATGAAGTATGAACATGTGAATTTCCTGTATTCTGTCGCTCGTTGATCCATTAATTATGATCTCATGATCCGCTTTTCCTTTCAGCTTACCGCCGTCTTTACCCAAGAGCAGTACGGATATCATCCTGCGCTCACGGGCTTTTTCTGCTGCTTTAATAATGTTCGGAGAATTTCCGCTTGTAGAAAGACCGATAAATACATCGCCTTTCTGACCTAAAGCTTCCACTCCTCTCGAGAAGATCTCCTCAAATCCGTAATCGTTCGCCACGCATGTTATGTGTGAGGGATCCGATAATGATATTGCCGGCAGCGGCTTTCTGTCTGATCTGAATCTACCTGTTAGTTCTTCCGCAAAATGCATAGCGTCTGTCATTGAACCGCCATTTCCGCAGATGATCACTTTTCTGCCTGAATCAAAAGCGCCAATGATGCCTTTTACAATTTTATCAATTTCATTGAAATTATTTTCTTCAGCAATAAAATCTCCGAGAAGTTTATATCCTTCAGCAAAAGATTCCTTAATTTTCTCTCTTGGCATAATTACCTCTAAATATTGTTTTTTAATAGCTGATCTTCAGGCACATTTCCGAATTCTTTAGCCGGAATACCGGCATAAATTTTACCGGGCGGAACATCTTTTGTTACCAAAGCCCCGGCTGCGACCATAGCATCTTCACCTATAGTAATTCCGGGCAGTATAGTCGCGTGAACTCCTATCCTGCCGCCTCTTTTTACCGTAACTCCCTTAAAATGTTTAAATCTTTCTTTTGATCTGCCTGCATAGTTATCATTGCTTGTTGCAACGCACGGTGCTATAAAACAATAATCTTCTATAACAGACATAGCGGTAATATATGTGTTCGATTCAATTTTGCACTTTTTTCCTATCGAGCATTTTGATTCTACAAGTACTCCCCTTCCGATTATAGTCATCTCCCCTATTGTAACATTGAACTGAACAGCCGCCTGATCAGCTATAAGGACTTTCTCGCCTATCTCAGCTCCGGCATATATCACTACTCCCGCACCGATAAGTACGCCATTAGCAATTTTTGCAGGCGGAGGCACTTCATCGGTAGTCATCGCAGAGTTCGGAGATTTAAGCTTGGATTTTCCTATCACAGAGTTATCATCTATTCTGACATTATCTCCAATCACAGTCCCGTCATGAATTACTACATTATTCCCGAATACGCAATTTTTTCCTATGGTTATTCCGTTACCGAGGAAGAGGTTCGAGCCTGTTTTCAGATCATTAAGTTCCTTCATTTTATAATCATCTCCTATTTTTTTAACTCCTATAATAATGAAAATAATTTCGTTATTTGCAAGTAAAATTTTTATAGATATTAACCTTCATCCACTTAGAAGAAAGGATGCCCTATTAAAAATAATTTTTATTTCTATTTACAATTTTATCCGCTTTTGTTATTTTTTGGTAAAATATTCTTGAGATGGGAGATAAACGATGAAAAACACTATATTGGCAGCCTTAATGATCGTAAACTCGTTTCTTTTCGGCGAGCTCTATAACGCAAATCCTGATCCTAACGGCGAACCGTGGATCGTGGGAGGAGTTTCCGAACCGACACCCGAGCAAATGGCCAGATTCAATGCAATTCCTAAACTTGTCCTACCGGATACTTACAAAGATAGAAAAGACCCTCTCCCTTCATCGATAGACAACTCCACTCTGCCTTACTTCAGACCTGTTTTCGCCCAAAAGAACGGAAGCTGCGGACAGGCAAGCGGTGTAGGGTATAATTTTACCTATGAAATAAATCTTGAAAGAGGAACTACAGCAAATGTACCTGTTAATCAGTTCCCGACGCACCACACTTACAATTTCCTTAATGACGGATACGACAACGGGTCCTGGTATTTTGACGGCTGGGAGATCATCAAGGCGAACGGTGTTCCCGATTGCGATACGTACGGCGGGATGTATCCGGTCGTGAATACTGCCGTTACATGGATGAACGGCTATGAAGGCTGGGATATCGGTATGAATAATCGCGTTAAGAATATGATAAACATTCCTGTAAGTACACCGGAAGGGCTTGAAACATTAAAACAATGGTTCGTTGACCACGCCGACGGATCTGCAAACGGAGGTGTAGTCAATTTTGCTGCGGGAGTTTCCGGCGAGTACTGGACAGGAACGCTTCCTGCAGGCACCCCCAACGCAGGTCAATACGTTATAAAGATGTGGGGCTCTGTTATGAACCATGCCATGACTTTCACAGGATACGACGATTCTATCAGAGTGGATTATAATAGCGACGGAAGATATACCAACGACCTTGATATTTCAGGCGACGGCATAGTGGATATGAAAGACTGGGAGATCGGTGGGCTCAGAATGGTTAACTCATGGGGAACAACATGGGGCAATTCAGGAAAAGCGTGGGTAATGTACCGTACGCTGGCACTGGACATTTCAGAAGGGGGTATCTGGAATAATGTCGTTAGTTCAATAAGAGTTAAAAACAGCTTCTCTCCCTCACTTAAAATTAAAGCTGTTGTTAACCATAACGAAAGAACTGATGTAAAGATATTTGCAGGTGTAGCCTCAGATACGTCTGCTACTTTTCCTGAACATATACTCCCATTCCCGCTATTCGTTTATCAGGGAGGATATTATGGAATGGTAGGAGATACGAACGAAATTGAATTCGGGCTTGATATAACCCCGTTGTTAGAATATGTTGATCCTGATCAGCCTGTAAAATATTTTCTTTGCGTAAATGAAGTTGACCTTTACAACTACGGAGAAGGTGAAATTGTATCCTTTTCGGTAATTGATTCTGATTCTAATGAGACAGTCTCACCTCAGTCAAATGTCTATATACAGGATAATTCCACAAGCTATATATCTTTAATTAAATCCACAAGTTTTAATTCCCCTGAGATCACTACCGTTTCTTTACCTGCAGCTGTTCAGAATGAACCTTATTCTTATGCTCTCAGCTCTCAGAACGGAACAGCTCCATATACTTGGGAAATCAAGTATGATTACACCCAGAATGATAATCTTTTCGATTTTCCTGAAGAGGCTGACAGCCTGCTGGTCACTACAGATGACGATGACGGTATCGGCATCTTAGATCTGAACTTCCGGTTCCCGTTCTGCGGTAAACTTTACGACCGGATCACGGTATCTACCAACGGTTCTATTCTTTTTGGAGGTGCATTTGAATATATCACTACAGAAGTGCATATTATGCAGTCCAAAAACATCTCACCGTACACTGCTGACCTTGCAAGCGTTCCCGGCTATGGAGAGGGTATATTTTACTATATGAACATGGAATATATTGTTATCCGCTGGCTGACTTCTCTTTATGAAAACACAGAAGCCAATATAGATTTTGCAGTTAAACTGTATTCCAACGGCAGCATCGAATTTTACTATGCCGATAATTTTTCTACTGATATAATCTGGGCATCCGGTATTTCGAACGGAGACGGTACGAACCTCATAATATCTGACATTTCAAATACGGCTGATCCTTCTGGACTGAAGACATCCTTTACTGCTGCCGATTTCCCGTACGGCATGACCTTAAGTCCGGACGGAACTTTCAGCGGAACTCTGAGCACTGAGCCTGATATTTGGAGCATCCCGTTTAAGGTTACCGATAACATCGGCATCTCTTATATAAAACAGCTTCCGTTCCAGCTTATAGCACCCATGGGAATTCCCGGAAATATCAGCGTTGCGGCTTCTGTTTCATCTGCTATACTGACATGGGACGCTGTTTCGGGTGCTACCGTATATAATATTTACAGATCGAATCTCCCGTACGGATCTTATTCGAAGATCGGAACATCCTCCACGCCATCCTATGAAGATACAGGCATTTCCGGTTCAAATAAGTATTTCTACTATATAACGGCGGATAATCTTAAAAAATGAAATTAGAGGAATGTATGAAAAATACTGTTTTAGCAGTCTTAATGATCGTAAACTCGTTTCTTTTCGGCGAGCTCTATAACGCAAATCCTGATCCTAACGGAGATCCGTGGATCGTGGGGGGAGTTTCAGAACCGACACCCGAGCAAATGGGCAGATTCAATGCAATTTCTAAACTTGTCCTGCCGGATACTTACAAAGATAGAAAAGACCCTCTCCCTTCATCGATAGACAACTCCCTACTGCCCTATTTCAGACCGGTTTTCACCCAAAAAGACGGAAGCTGCGGGCAGGCATGCGGTGTTGCATACAATTTTACCTACGAGATTAATTTTGAAAGAGGAACCGCGGCTGACCTGCCGGAAAATCAGTTCCCGACGCACCATACTTACAATTTCCTTAATGACGGATACGACAACGGGTCATGGTATTTTGACGGATGGGAGATTATCAAAGCCAACGGTTGCCCTGATGTTGAGACTTATGGCGGAATGTACCCGCTGGTAAACAGAGCTGTGACATGGATGAACGGTTATGAAGGTTGGGATATCGGTATGAATAATCGCGTTAAAGAACTCATCAATATTCAGGTCGGTACTCCGGAAGGTCTTCTAACTCTAAAACAATGGTTTATAGACCATGCAGACGGATCCGCAAACGGTGGTGTCGTTAATTTCGCGGCGGGTGTTATTTTCGGAAATTATAGTACGGGACTGCTTCCTTCAGGAACACCGAACGCCGGCGAATATGTAATTACGTTTTTCGACTCGGTTTTAAATCATAATATGACTTTTACCGGCTATAATGACTCGATCAGATTCGATTACAATAACGACGGCAGATATACTAATGACCTCGATATTACCGGTGATGAAATTGTTGATATGAAAGACTGGGAGATCGGCGGACTCAGAATGGTGAACTCATGGGGAACTACATGGGCTGACGGCGGGAAAGCATGGGTCCCATATAGAACTTTAGCACTTGACGCAGCCGACGGCGGTATATTCTATAGTACTGTCAGCTCTATGAGAGCCAGAGCTTCTTATACAACGTCTTTGAAACTTAAAGCTTATGTAAGCCATAATCAGAGGGCCAATTTAAAAATATTTGCCGGAGTATCTGCGGATACTTCCTCAACTGTGCCCGAACGTACTCTTGAACTTCCGCTTTTCGTTCATCAGGGTGGAATTTGGTACGGCCTTGCCGGCGATACAAGTGAGCTTGAATTCGGATTAGATATAACTCCTCTGCTCGCTTATGTAAATCCGGATGATCCCGCAAAGTATTTTATTTGTATTAAAGAGATTGACCCTTATAACACAGGCGAGGGCGAGATCATTACATTTTCAGTCATTGATGCTGACTCAAACGAAACGGTATCAGACCAATCCAACATCTATATAGAAGATAATTCGACAACATATGCATCTCTGATAAGATCGGCAACTTTCACTCCTCCTCAGATTACGACGAGTTCGCTCCCTGTGGCTGTTCAAAATGAGCCTTTTTCATATACTCTTACAGCTCAGGATGGAACAAATCCGTATAAATGGGATATTATTTACAATTACTCCGAATCTGAAAACAGTTCGGATTTCCCCGAAGAGGCTGACAGCCTCTTAGTAACGACAGATGATGACGATGGGTACGGGATCATTGATCTTGATTTCCAGTTCCCTTTCTACGGAAAACTATATGACCATGTTACTATCTCTACCAACGGGTCAATTCTATTTGCGGATCAATTCGAATTTATAACGACCGAATATAACATCCTGACTTATAGGAACATCACTCCCTACGCCTTCGACCTTGCAAGCATATCTGAATACGGCGAAGGAATTTTCTTTTATAAAAACACTGAGTATCTCGAAGTAAGATGGATAACTTCGGCTTATGTTGATGAATATGCAAACCTTGATTTTGCAGTAAAACTGTATTCAAACGGTAATATTGAGTTTTATTATGGTCAGGAAATGACAACAGATTTTATATGGGCATGTGGAATATCCGACGGTAATGAGAGAAACAGCCTGATCTCTGAAATATCCGATACAAATGATCCTTCCGGCTTAAAAACAAGGTTCACAACAACCGATTTCCCGTACGGCATGACATTAAGTCCGGATGGAACTTTCAGCGGAACTCTGAGCACTGAGCCTGATATTTGGAGCATCCCGTTTAAGGTTACCGATAACATCGGCATCTCTTATATAAAACAGCTTCCGTTCCAGCTTATAGCACCCATGGGAATTCCCGGAAATATCAGCGTTGCGGCTTCTGTTTCATCTGCTATACTGACATGGGACGCTGTTTCGGGTGCTACCGTATATAATATTTACAGATCGAATCTCCCGTACGGATCTTATTCGAAGATCGGAACATCCTCCACGCCATCCTATGAAGATACAGGCATTTCCGGTTCAAATAAGTATTTCTACTATATAACGGCGGATAATCTTAAAAAATAATTCTTGTTTAAACATCGAATTAAAGGAAATTGTTAACTTTACAATTTCCTTTTCTTTTATTATATTCAGATAATTGAAAAAAATTAAAAGGATGTGTTCCATGAAAAAAATATCGATTATCTTAGTAGCTCTGCTCGCACAGCTGACATTCGCCGAACTGATAAATATGAATCCTGACCCGAACGGTGAGCCGTGGTGGGCCGGCGGATGGAAAAATCCGACAGTTGAGGAGCAAACTCAAATAAATGCCTTACCGAAACTGGTCTTGCCGGATTCATATAAGAACAACAAAACAAAATTAGCTTACGCGCTTGATAACTCCGTTAACCAGTATTTCCGCCCGATATTCAATCAGGTCGGCGGAAGCTGCGCCCAGGCGAGCGGAATTGCTTATAATATGACTTATGAGATGAATTTCGTAAGAGGAACAGCCGCAAATGTTACAGCCAATCAGCTGCCGAGTCATTTTACTTATAACTTCCTGAATGATGGTTCAGGTGCTAACGGCTCTACTTATTTCCAGGGTTGGGACATTGCAAAGAACTGCGGAGTTCCTGATGTTGCAACCTACGGCGGATATTTATGGCCTACGACGAACACGACTTATCAGAATCTTCTATGGAAAGACGGGTTTCCGATCTATCAGACGGGGATGAACAACCGCGTCTCTGAAGTTATCCAGATCCCTGTCGGAACACCCGAAGGTCTCGAAACTTTAAAACAGTATTTTAATGACCACTGCGACGGTTCATCGGCAGGAGGAATTGTAAATTTTTCCGCAGGAGTAAGCTATACATTCGCAACAAGCACATTACCTTCAGGAACTGAAAACGCCGGTCAGACCGTAGTTTTAAACTGGGACCCGATCGTAAATCATGCTATGACTTTTGCAGGTTACAATGACTCTATCAGATATGATTTCAACAGCGACGGAAGATATACGAATGACTTAGATATTAACGGCGACAGCGTCATTGATATGAAAGACTGGGAAAAAGGAGCTGTCCTGATGGTCAATTCGTGGGGCGACACATGGGGAACGGGCGGAAAGGCATGGGCGCCTTACAGAACTCTGGCGTTATCACTTGCTGACGGCGGGATCAACAACAACACTGTCTATACTATGAAAGTTAAAAACTCATTCGTACCGCAGCTGAAACTCAAAGCAACAGTTACTTACAGCGACAGAAAAGAACTTAAGATATATGCGGGTGTTTCAGCAAATACAACAGCTACAGTTCCTGAATATACTATTTCATATCCCATCTTTAATTATCAGGGCGGAACGAACTATTATATGGAAGGTAATAATACATCTAATTCATACAAGACCTTGGAGCTCGGGCTTGATATCAGTCCTTTATTGAGCTATGTAGATAACGGTCAGGCAGTTAAATATTTTATATGTGTTGAACAGAAAGACGCTGGAGGATCCGGGTCCGGCAGCATAGTTTCGATGGCAGTGGTTGACGAGAATGGAGTAACAACTACAAGTTCACAGTCAAGTCCAGCGATCGTTACTAACGCTACAACTTACATGAGTGTCGTTGCAAGCACCAGCTTTAATCAGCCTTCCATAACAAATTCATCACTGCCTGACGCACAGTCCGGAGTAGCTTACAGCGAACAGCTTTCGGTAAGTAACGGAGCTTCACCTTATATCTGGGATACGCTTTATGACTATATAGAAACGGCAAATTCAAATTTATTTCCTACCGAAGCCGTAAATCCGCTAGCTACGAACAGCGACGACGACGGGATCGCAAGAGTTGATCTTGACTTCGATTTTCCTTTCTACGGTAAACTTTACGATCATATCACAGTCTGCACGGACGGATCGATCCTTTTTGGAGATGAATTCGTCTATGTTAGAAATGAAGGCGACATTATAGCTACTAGAGCGATTACGGTTTACTCTCAGGATCTTCAGGCTTACCCTGTGGACGGCGACGGAATCTTTTATTATAAAAATACTGATCATTTGACAGTAAGGTGGAAAACATCTATCTGCGGTGTGCAGACTGCAAATCTTGAGTTCGCCGTGAAAATTTATGCTGATTCACATATTGAATTTTTTTATGGAACAGGCATGACGACCGGTCTCGTTTGGTCTTGCGGAGTGTCAAACGGAAATTCTGCCGACTGCAAAATATCCCAGATCGCAAACACAAGTAACCCTTCGGGATTAAAAACCGGATTTACTACAAACGACTATCCTTACGGTATGGAATTAAGCTCCGGCGGAATTTTCAGCGGCACCTTGAACGGAACAGACGATACATGGAATATTAAATTCAGAGTGACCGACAGCAATAATATTTCCGACATCAAGATAATTCCATTAACTCTTATCTCTGCTCTCGAAACCCCTGCGATCACAAGCATTACTGCAAATTCAGCTTCAGCGACGATCGTATGGGATGCGGTTTTCGGAGCATCTTCTTACAGAGTTTACAGATCTACTGAACCATATTCGGGATTTGCTTTCCTTGATACTTCTTCTTCTACATCTTACACTGATAATAATGTTTCATCGGGCAGTAAATACTTCTACTACATAACTGCCGACAATGCAAAATAAGGAGTTCAACATGAAAAGATCAATATTGCTGCTTTCCATCTCGATATTTTTTCTGGCTAATGCTGAATTAATAAACATGAATCCTGATCCGAACGGTGAGCCATGGTGGGCAGGCGGTTGGAAAATGCCTGATACAGATGAAATGCAGAGAATTGATGCTATTCCAAAGTTGACTCTGCCTGATAAATACAAAGGAAAAGAAATACCGTACAAACTGGATAATTCCGTTTTACCATATTTCCGCCCAATATTCAATCAGATGGGCGGCAGCTGCGCACAGGCAAGCGGTGTCGGCTATAATTTCACCTATGAAATGAACTACATTAACGGAACAACCGCAAATGTTACAGACAATCAGTATCCGACGCATTATACATATAATTTCCTCAACAGCGGCTCGGGCGACATCGGCTCAACTTACTTTGGCGGATGGGACATTATTAACGCAGGCGGAATACCCAATGTAACTACCTACGGCGGTTTGTGGCCTTCATCGGATGCGTTGACGATGAATAAAATATGGATGGGCGGCTTTGATAATTATTTGTCAGGCATGGAAAAAAGAATAGTTGAAGTTAAAACGATACCTGTTGGAACTCCCGAAGGTCTGCAGACGCTAAAACAATATTTTAACGACTACTGCGACGGGTCACCGACAGGCGGTATTGTAAACTTTGCCGCCGGAGTAAGCTGGGTTGAAATAGACCCTCTTCCAGCAGGTACGGAAGAATACGGAAAATCCATACTGTGGAAGTGGGACTCTGCCGTAAATCACGCGATGACTTTCGTAGGATATAATGACTCTATAAGAATTGATATCAACGGCGACGGCCGTTTTACTAATGACCTTGATATAACAGGAGACGGTGAAGTTGACATGAAAGACTGGGAAATCGGCGGACTTTTGATGGCGAATTCGTGGGGTTCGGGATGGGTTGATTTCGGAAAAATATGGGTCGCCTACAGAACTCTAGCTCTCGCTCTTGAGGAAGGCGGAATATGGATGAACGCTGTTCACACTATTAGAATAAGAGATGACTTTTCTCCGAGTCTGTACCTGAAATCAACGATAAATTTCAGCGACAGGGAAGAATTGAAAATATATGCTGGTGTATCGTCTGATACGACAGCAACAGTCCCTGAATATGTTGTACAGTTTCCTCATTTTAATTATCAGGGTGGAGCTTTCGGAATGAACGGTATAGACAACATACTTGAGCTGGGTATAGATATAAGTCCGCTTTTGACATATATAAATCCGAACGAAAAAGCTAAATTTTTCATCTGTGTCGAGCATAAAGAGAAAGATACGACAGGAAGAGGAAGCGTTACTTCGTTTTCTATACTTGACAAAACTCTGAACGAGTATGTCAGCCCGCAGACGGCTGTAGCCATAACAAAAAATACAACTACATACCTTGCAGTCATCGCTGCCGTGGATTTTAATTCGCCTGTTATTGATGATAACACTATTCCGGTATCTGATCCCGGAATTCCATATTCATACGCACTGTCAGCATCAGGAGGAACACCTCCTTACAAATGGGATGTTATCTGCGAATACTCGGAAGTTGAAAACACCGGAGATTTCTATTTAAACACTGAAACAGCCCTTACGATGACAAATGACGACGACGGCTACGCAGTTATTGAGCTTCCTTTCCTGTTCCCTTTCTATGGAAAACTGTATGATAAAGTAACCGTAATCACTGACGGATCAATAAAACTTGAAGACGGCTTCGACTACATCAGATCGGAGGGCGATATTCTCGCTTTTAAGACTATAACTGCGTATGGAGCTGATCTTATGGCTTATCCTGCGGATGGCGACGGAGTTTATTACTCGGTAACAGACAGCTGTCTGACTGTAAGGTGGATAACTTCATTGTTCGATGTTCAGGCGGTTAATCTTGATTTTGAGACTAAGATATATTCCGACTCAAGAATAGATTTTTTTTACGGAGATTCATTAACGACCGGGATAGCTTGGGCTTCGGGAATTTCAAACGGGAAAGTGACAGACGCGGTTATTTCTTCGATTTCAAACATCTCTAATGCTTCAGGGATGAAAACGGCATTCTCTACCGATCCTTACCCTTACGGTCTTGAACTAAGTACTGAAGGGATTTTCAGCGGTACCACGCTGGAGGCGGATAAGTCATGGAACATAATGTTCCGTGTTACGGACGATCAGAATATTTCGGATATTAAACAGATAGAATTTTCGACAGCTGCCGGGATCGAAAACGCAGAATCCACCGCGAACGGTTTCGTTCTTGAACAGAATTATCCAAACCCTTTCAACCCTTCAACAAAGCTCAGATTCAATCTGAAAACTTCTCAGCAGGTTTCCCTCATAATATATAACACTTCGGGTGAGATCGTGGATACGCTGATCGATAAAAAAACGCTTCAGCAGGGCGATCATTCATTTGATTGGAAAGCCGATAAACTTTCATCGGGAGTTTATTATTTCGGTCTAAGATCTGAAAATGGAATAATACAGATAAGAAAAATGACGGTTTTAAAATAAAGATTTATTTTTAAAATTTTATTTGCCGACCGGAAATATTTAGTTTATATTTCCGGCCTGTTTAAAAAGAAGCATGCCCGGAGGAGGTGATCGGCAGTGATACACATAAAAGTTAGAGACGGCGAACATTTCGAAAAAGCCCTTAAAAGATTTACAAAGACTTTTGAAAAAAGCGGAGTTTTAGCTGAACTTAGATTAAGAGAAAGATACGAAAAACCGACTTGGGTTAACAGAAGAGAAAGAATTCAGGCTACAAGAAAGCAGCAGAAGATCCAGAGAATGCAGAACAGAGGATTTTAATTATAAACTCCTATAAAGAGAATAAAAAAGAGTGACGCGTCACTCTTTTTTTATTATATTCCATTGAAATTTTTCGGGAGATAATATTATGAATTACATTGATATCATAGTACTCGTTATAATAGCATTCTATGCGCTTGTCGGTTTCTGGAAAGGTTTTATTCCCCAGCTTTTTCAGTTCGCGGGGATATTCTGCGCGTTCTATTTTAATACACCGATGAGCAGTTTCATCTCAAAGGTTATATCTGAAGAACCCGAAGGAGTGATCCTGATGCTGGTTCAGATCGCGGCTTTTTTCATTATTTTCGCCGTATTTTATATAACCGGTAAGATCCTGAGTAAAACTTTCGACATACTTCTTACTTCTATACCGAACAGAATAGCTGGAATAATTTTCGGAGCTTTGAACGGGTTTCTGGTAGTCTGCTTCCTTTTTCTGATCGTCAGGTCAATTGGTTCAGGAGATGAGTACCTGAAAAAACATGTTACTCCCGACAGATTTACTGACGAATTAATAAACAAAGGTCTGGATGTCGCTGATTCAGATGAAATGAAGATCGAGCCGGATATAAACGCGGAAGAACATGGAAAGCCATATTCCAGGCTTGGGTACGGGGCTTACCGCATTTCAATGATGATGGACCCTTTCGTTGTTAACATGAAAAAGATCTTTAAGAAAAAATACGACGACATCATCGAGATCAAAGTCAGCGAAAAGATCGAAGACCTGAAAGATTCTCTCAAAGCTGACAGCTTATTTCATAAATAATCCCGGAGCACTTTTATGGAAACAAATTATTCTTCAAGAATGCATAAAGTTTTAGAACTTTCCAAAGAAATAACTCTTCAGCTCGGCCATGACACGGTTTACCCGGGACATCTTGCGCTAGGTATTATCAGATTGAACGAAGGCACCGCTTTTAATATCCTTGTTAAACTTAATTGCGACATCACCTCCCTTCAGAAAGACATCGGGAACGGCATGGCAAGGAACAAGGAGCTCATAAAACTGGGTTTTATTCCTCTAAGCCACGAAAGCGACAGGATAATAACTCAGGCTGTTCAGGAAGCCGTTGAGCTTAACAGTTCCTACACGGGAACAGAGCACCTGCTTCTGTCTCTGACTAAAGCAGTAAACACATATACCGAAAGAATACTTAGATTTCATGGAATTACATACCAGCGCGTCAAACAGGTGCTGATAACAGGCGCAACTTCGAAAATGAATAAGGTTCCTTACGAAAAAATGGAACCTCAGGCGGAATTCTCTCTGGAAATGTTCTCGCACGACATTACTGCCCTTGCCAAAGACGGCAAGCTCGACCCTGTGATCGGAAGATCCGAAGAGATCGAGAGGATAGTTCAGATACTTTCAAGAAGAAAAAAGAACAATCCTATACTGATCGGAGAACCCGGAACAGGAAAAACCGCTATAGTCGAAGGCCTTGCTCTAAAGATAATAGAAAAATCTGTCCCGTCAGTTCTGCTCGGGAAAAGAATCCTGGGTCTCGATATGGGCATGCTTATCGCAGGCACGAAATACCGCGGTCAGTTCGAAGAAAGGATAAAAGCTGTAATAAAAGAAATTGAGAGCGACAGGAATACGATCCTATTTCTCGATGAGATCCATACAATAGTTGGAGCCGGCAGCACATCCGGATCGATGGATGCTTCCAATATGTTCAAACCCGCACTGGCACGGGGAGATATACAGTGCATTGGTGCTACAACTTTGGACGAATACAGAACTACTATCGAAAAGGATGGAGCTCTGGAAAGAAGATTTCAAAAAGTTCTGGTCGATCCACCTTCGGTTTCGGAAACATTTGAAATACTTAAAGGACTTCAGTCCAAATATGAAAATCACCATAAGGTCAAATACTCTGACGAAAGCCTTGTGGCCGCTGCCGAACTGAGCGACAGATATATCACAGAAAGATTTCTTCCGGACAAAGCTATTGATGTCATCGATGAAGCAGGCGCTAAAAAACACCTTTCAATAAAAGTCCCCGCTAAGATCACTGAGCTCGAAGATCAGATAGAGATACTCAATAAAGAAAAAAATCAGAAGATAGAAAAACAGATGTTCGAGAAGGCCGCAGTACTCAGAGACAAGATCAACGATCTGCGATCAAAACTCGAAAAGGAAAGAGAACACTGGCATAAATCCGTTTCAAATAAATTTCTGAGTATATCCGTTGACAATATCAGAGACATTATTTCCATGATGACATCGATCCCCATAAGTAAACTTGAAGTGTCGGAAAGCAACAGGCTTAACAGGATCTCCAGATCGATCTCAAAAAGGATAATCGACCAGCATGAAGCCGTAGAGTCGGTAATAAGAAGAGTTAAAAGATCAAGAACCGGGTTTAAAGACCCTAAAAGACCGATAGGATCATTTTTATTTCTCGGGCCTACCGGCGTCGGAAAAACCGAACTTGCCAAGGTGCTTTCCGAAGAGATATTTGAAAACGACAGAGCGCTTATCAAGATAGACATGAGCGAATATATGGAAAAATTCAACGTTTCGAGAATGATCGGTTCGCCTCCCGGTTATATAGGCTACGGTGAAGGCGGGCAGCTTAGCGAGAAAGTCAGAAGACACCCGTATTCCGTTGTGCTTTTTGATGAGATCGAAAAAGCCCACCCTGATGTTTTCGGAATGCTTCTTCAGGTCCTTGATGAAGGTGTTCTGACCGACGGAAACGGCCGTAAAGTCGATTTTAAGAACACGATCATAATTTTCACATCGAACATAGGCACAAAAAATCTTTCAAATACCGAGAATATCGGATTCGGAAGTAAAACCTCTTTTGAAGAAAAAGAGATCAAAATGAAAGACACTACAAGAAAAACGGTCGAAAAGTATTTCAAACCCGAATTTCTAAATAGAATAGACGAAGTGATCGTCTTTAACCACCTTTCTGAAAACGCGGTACTCCAGATCATCTCAAACCACATTGAAGATTCTTGCGAAAAGCTTTCGAAGATTGATATTACGCTTAATATATCTCCTAAAGTCAGAAAATACATCATGGAAGAATTTTATGATGCCGAAAGCGGTGCAAGACCTTTAAAAAGAGCCGTCGAGAATCTTATCGAGGATCCCGTAGCAGAAAGAATAATTTCCGGGACTGTCAGATACGGGGACACTATCAGCATTGCGATAAGCAAAAATAAATTGGTCTATACCAAAACTGATAAAACTACCGTAAGTTACGAAAAATAAATAAGCCTTATTGTGAACAATCTGTTTATAATGAATAATTTTTTTTAGAAAAATAATTGTTTTTTTTCTTGACAGCAAGTTCGGGCAGGTTAAGAAAAGTTTTTAATCTTTTTTTAATAAAACCCCGGTTTACCTTTTGTTAAAAGATTGTGAATAAGTATGTGAAATTATGATTTCTTTTTATTCGCACTGACCTTGTAAATACCGTTGTAATTTCTTCCGTAAATACCTTCGGGCGTCTTTACGATTATCACCATATCCTTTTTAGTCACAAGCTTAGTTTCCAAAAAGGCAATGGCATCTTTTGAATTAATAGCTCTGAATATTCTTATTTTTGTATCCTTGCCATTCTTCTCTTTGAGCTCATCACTCACAAATTCAGCAGCCGGCATAGGTTTTTCAGTCTCATTTTTTACAACAGGCACCGGTTCTTTCTTTTTTTCTTCAGTCTTCTTTTCGTTTATCACTTCGCCGTTGTTAGTTTCGAAGACTGCTTTGACTTTGTCGAAAAGACTGTTATTTAGACTCTCACCGCAAAAAATAACCTCATAACTTCCTTTTTCGACCGGATAATATCCAAATATAAGAGGTTCTGTACAAATCAATTCCTCTGTGTCCTCGGCGATCTTTATACATTCTATCTGCATAAGTGCGCGGACAGCATCAGTCTCATCATTGAATTTATAAAGGAGAAAAGGTTCAAATTTCTTCAGTGCTTTTCTTTCCGCCCAATATTCTGATGCGGTATCTATATTATTATGGTATATTCCTTTGTTGTCAGCTTGAACAAAACTGGTCTTCTTTTTAAGGATCTTTTTCAGTAAACCCATACACCTTCCCTAAAGTTCTTTAACCATTTTTTTATGCTCTATTCCTGCTTCAAAGAAATAATCTCCGGCAGTTTCATACCCGAGGTTCATATAGAAAGGTATAGCGTGGGTCTGGGAGTTGAGATACAACTTTTTTATCCCGTTTTTCATGGCGATATCTTCCAGCTTGTTCATTACCATAGTTCCGAAACTCATACCTCTATATTCTTCAAGAACTGCTATTCTGCCCACATGTCCATCCTTTTCCATTCTTCCTGTAGCTATCGGCTGATCATATCTGGTAAGAAGTACATGATAGCAGTCAGCATCCTTTCCGTCCTCTTCTATATTCTCCGGAACATTTTGTCCTTCGACGAAAACTTTATTTCTTACTTTTCTGATCTTATCTCTATATTCGGAATAAGTAACTTCTATTATTGCAAGCATTTTCACCGCCCGATAATTGTAATGTGCAAATTAATAACTTTTTTCGGTATTTCCAAACAATTTTATACTAATTTTAAATAATAATTCTTATCTTACGAACTGAAATTGAGAAAGACTGTGATGGCAGAAAAATATTTAGACGGCATTTTAGAGATTTACAGACAGATCAGACCGGATGTAGTTAAAAGACTCCTGTCTTTCAAAGCCGGATTTGACAAAATGAACAATGACGATGTTTTCGCTGAATTATCATTCTGTACGCTGACTCCGCAGTCAAAAGCAAAGTCCTGCTGGAAATGCATTGAATTTCTTCGTGAAAAAAACCTTCTGAAGAACGGGAATGAAGAAAATTTGAGAAATAATATAAAAGGCGTCAGGTTCCATAACAATAAAAGCTCGTATATTGTTCATAATCGGGAACTTATAAGTAAGATTGATATGAAAAAATTCATACTCAAAAACTCAAATAATATACCGGAACTTAGGGAATGGCTGGTTGAAAATATCAAAGGATACAGTTTTAAAGAAGCGAGCCATTTTTTAAGGAACATCGGCATGGGTTCAGAGATAGCGATCCTTGACAGGCATATCTTGAAAAATCTCGTAATGCTTGACGTAATTGATGAAATCCCGAAAACTATAAGCGGAAAAGTTTATCTTGATATTGAGAGTAAAATGATACAATTTTCAAAAGACATCGGTATCCCTATGGATCATCTTGATATACTGTTCTGGTATAAACAAACCGGCGAAATATTTAAATAAAACGGAGAAAAAAATGATCAAAGTCAACGGGCATGAAATATCTGAAAAAGAATTCGATATGGCCTGCGCTGAAAAAAGATTTATCTTTAAAAAGAAAGCTCTTGAAAAACATGAAATAGAAGAGACCGTAAATGTGCTCATTGATGCAGTGCTTATGCTGGAAGTGGCAAAAAAAGATAATGTGGAAGTTGATGAGGTTGAGCTTGAGAACACTATCTCCAAGATGAAAAAAAGCTTTAAAACGGAAGATGATTTCAGACAGGCTCTCTCAAAGACGGGCGACACGGAGGGATCAATTAAAGAAAGGGTAGAAAAGAACCTCAGATTAAGGAATTTTGTGCGTAAGAAATTCTTCGACGACACAAATGTTTCCGATGAAGACCTGAAGGTTTACTATGAGAAATATCCCGAAAGATTCAATCAAGGAGAAGAGGTAAGAGCATCGCATATTCTTTTCGGCGAAGCTGACAAAGACATTGCCCTTGAGATACATGAACTTCTGCTGAACGGGGAGGATTTTTCCGAACATGCTAAAACACACTCTCAATGCCCGAGCGGACAGAACGGCGGAGACTTGGGTTTCTTCGATAGAGGGAAAATGGTACCTGAATTCGAGCAGGCTGCTTTTGAAATGGAACCCGGTGAGATCTCAGACCTTGTTCAGACCCAGTTCGGTTATCATATTATAAAGCTGACTGACAAAAGAGCCGGCGGCAAATTCGAGCTTGAAGAAATAAAAGAACAGTTAAGGCAGAGCATGGCCAATTCGATCGTAAATCATAAGATCAGGAAATATACAGAAAAATTAAGAAACGATGCCGAGATCGTTATTGATACGGATAAGCTCAGCAAAAAATTCCCGGCATAAAAAAAGGGCACGGCATTAAAATGAAAAAAGACAAAAGGCATGAAAAAGCTTCAAAAAAACTCTATGAACCCCCAAAACCTAAAGATTACATCCGTAAGAATGAACGATCTTATACCGGGATAATCGAGATAAAAAAGAACGGAAGCGGAAAAGTTACTTCAAACGAGATCGAAGGCACGGTTTTTATTCCAAGAATTTATGTAAATGATGCTTATGACGGCGATGAAGTCGAATTCGTGCTTATTCAGACCCCGAAATTCTGGGATATCGAAGGCAAAATAGTAAGAATACTCAAAAGAGATAAGACCGAGTATGTCGGAGAGATAAAATACATTTCTGGCGCTATGCATGTAATTTGCGATAACGGACTTAATGTAAGGCTCAATAAGAAAAAGGTAGAAAATAAGTGGGCGGAACTCAAAGAAGGAACTGTGGTCGTTATTGATATTGATGACTGGAGAGATCAGGCGACTGCGCATATAATTGAAGTTCTCGGTAATAAGGAAGACCCGCATGTTTCATTAATGAAGATAGCAAGAAAATACGGTTTTGTTGAAGAGTTCTCAAAACAGATACAGGACAGCCTTGAACAATATACTCAGGAATTTGTTACGCATCTTATACCTGACAGAACTGATATCAGGCATGAAAATATCTTTACAATTGACCCTGCCGATGCAAAGGATTTTGACGATGCGATATCGATAAATAAGCTGCCCGACGGAACATTCGATCTCGGAGTTCATATTGCGGATGTGTCGGCTTATATACCGGAAGGCGGAATCCTTGATCAGGAAGCTGCAGCAAGAGGAACTTCATTATATCTCCCCTCTTCGGTTATCCCCATGCTTCCGAGAAAACTCTCCAATTATCTCTGCAGTTTAAACCCGGATGTTGAAAGACTTTCATTTTCATGCTTTATGAGAATCAATAAAGATGGTGAAATTACAAATTATCATTTTAAAGAAACCGTAATGAAATCGGCTTTCAGATTCAATTATCAGGAATTCCAGCAGCTTCTCGATAATGCTCTAGCAGGAAGGGAGACGGATGCTGTGTATAAAGATTTCAGACAGCTTGCCTTATGGTCTAAGGAACTTAAGGACATACTCAAATCTAAAAGGATAAAAGAAGGCGGAATTGAATTTGATCTGCCTGAGATAAAAGTTGTGATCGACGAGGAGGGCAGGACGATCGACATACACAGATACCAGCTCTACGAATCAAACAGCATAATCGAGGATTTTATGCTCGCTGCCAATAAATGCGCCGCCCACTTTCTTCACTCGAAGGAAGACAGGCTTCCCGGAGTTTACAGAATCCATGAAAAACCGTCGCTTGAAAAAATTAACGATTTTTTTGAAGATATGGCGGCCAGCGGAATCAAATTCAAGATCCCCGATGATCCCACGAACCATTTCTATATGCAGGATCTTTTGAAGATCATTAAGGAATCCCCGAACGGAGATTACCTAGCGAATAATTTTCTTAGAGCCATGATGAAGGCTAAATATTCCACTGACAACATCGGGCATTACGGCCTGGCATTCGAGCTTTACACTCATTTCACTTCACCGATAAGAAGGTATCCCGATCTTATGGTGCACAGGCTGATAAAAAAACATCTTAAGCGCCTTTCGATCAATAAATCACGCGACAATAAAAAATTCGTCCAGAGTCTCTGCATGCTGGCTTCAGAACGCGAGATCAAGGCGATCAAAGCCGAATATGAAGCACGCGATCTGAAAATAGTTGAATTCATGGCGGATAAGATAGGTAAGAAATTCGAAGCGGTTATCGTTACCATTATGCCTTACGGGGTTTATGTCAGAATGAAGGAATGGCCTGTCGAAGGTCTTGTAAGGGCGAGAGACCAGCATAAAGACAATTTCGAATATGACGACAAAAGAAGGCTGTTCAAAGGCCGCAAGTCAGGCGAAGAACTGTCTATCGGAAAAGAAGTCATGGTTCTGCTTAAAGGTGTAAGCCGTGAGCTTCTGACAATAGATTTTGATCTGGTGAAAGGCACAGTGTAAAATATATTTCTGATCGAGAAAAAAATGCCCTGAATTCAGGGCATTTTTATTATTTTAACATTAGTCTTACTTCTGGTCTTTAATACATTTTGCGAGTCTTTTGACAGCCTCCACAAGCTGATCCTTTGATGAAAATGAATAATTCAGCCTCATGTGGTTCTTCGACGGTTTCTCGCCGTAGAACTGCCAGCCCGGCACAAAAGCTACCTTATATTTCAATGCCTCATAGAAAAGTTTTTCCGTATCTATTTTTTCAGGAACTGTTACCCACAGAAACAGTCCGCCTTCCGGTTTTGTCCATGTAACGCCTGATTCAGGCGGAAAATATTTCTCCATCGTCTTCAGGAACAAATTGAGCTTTTCCCTGTAATAATTCCTGCAGTCGTCGAAATGCTTATCAAGATCCATTTCAGTCAGATAAGCCGCACAAATATCCTGATTATATTTCGGAGTATTAAGAACATTGCCTTCCTTGATATTGCACATCTTTTTTATAACTTCGGCTGGTCCTATATTAAAGCCTACCCTCATTCCCGGACAAAATATTTTCGAGAATGTATAAAGCCCGATCACATTAGTTCCTTTTCTCTTCTGATCGAGAGAAAAGATGGAAGGCATCATTTTTCCGTAATACCTTAGATCTTTATATGGACTGTCCTCTATAATAGGCACATCATAATCATAGCTGAGATCAAGAAGCTCTTCCCTCTTTTTCATGCTCATGGATATGCCTGTCGGATTCTGGAAATCAGGAACGACATAAATGAATTTAGGCATCTTACTGCCTTTCTTCTTTATAGCTTCCAGCTTTTTACGGAATCCTTTAACATTTGATCCGTCGGGTTCGATATCAACACCGATATATTTAGGTCTGCTCAGATCGAACGCCACGATAGCTCCCGCGAAGGTCGGCCTGTCGAGCATAACCGTATCACCCTGATTTAAAAATAATCTGCCTGCGAGATCGAGCCCGTGTTGACCTGAAGTGGTTATGAGAACATTCTCTTCAGAAACCTTTATTTTATCCCGTTTAAGATATTGAATAACCGCGTCAAAAAGTGATTTTTCGCCGGGAATGGAGGAATACTGCATAACTTTGTCAATGCTGCTACCCGCTAGACTTTTTTCAGTAGCTATCCTGACTTCGCTTTTCTGAAAAACATCTGGCGAAGGCAGACCGCCGGCTAATGAAATAATATCCGGATTGCCGGCTAAGAGCTTCAGCGTCTTACCTATCGGATAGCCTTCATAATTCATGGCGTTCTCTGAGAACCGTTCTTTCCAATTCTTTATCATATCAACCTCTGGTTATAAGGAACCTTTACCAAACTGAGTTTTAATCCCCTTCTTCATAAAATCCATACCGTCTGTCGTAGCCTTGAGTGATTTATAGTATATCACATCGCCGATCTTTTCAGCCAGTTTCTTTCTTTCATCATCGGAAACGAAGTATGCCGCCATTGTATCAAGCTCTCTTGCCGTTCCGTCGCTTTCGTATTTGTAGGTAATGTCCGTTCCGCTCTCAAGAACTTTGTAAGCCTTATCTGTCCAGTTGAAACCGGCCATGCCGAGGTCAGGATTGATCCTCATGTGGGCTGCGAGGCTGATGCCCTTTATGCCGCTTTTTTTAAGTTCTTTTGCACAGGTTATGAAAGTGTCCGGGTCTGCGCCGTTGCCGATGTTGATCTCATATATCGGAGTCGTTCCGTCTTTTCTGATATACTCATTAATGATGTTTAAAAGCATTCTGAACTGCATTGTAGTCTGAGTTGACAGCAGCATCGAAACTTTAAAAGTCAGGTTAGGAATATCTTTGGCATAATAACATGCCGCGATTATCGTGCTCCAGCTCGGATTAAGATAGAAATCACCTCCGGTCTCTTTAGCATACCTTGTCACTCCGTCCAGATATACAAGATAATTGCTGTTAGCTACTTCTATACCGCCGAAGTTTCCGAAGAATGTTCCCTGATTCTTTAGAATTAAAGCTGAGTTTTCTTTGTCTATTTTGTTCCTTTCAAATTTTTCGCCTGTCACTTTTTCAAGTTCTTTGAATCTTTTTTCCGGTTGAGGAATTCCGATAAGGTTAGTGCTGCAGTATTTCTGTGCGCCCATAATATTTTCTGTCATGCAGAGAGTAGCAAGAAGATCGCCTGAATATACATAATGGTCGGTCATGGGAACTACTGCGATCATTTCGGCAGGCACAAAAACGGGATGGGTTTTCGCCGTTTTTACGACTTTTTTCATGAAGTTGTAAGTTACATACGCACCCTGAAACCCTGAAACCTGGCTTCTCGCAATACCGGGTTTATTGCTGTACTTAACCTTATTGGCTTTTTCAAAATCGGCAACTTTAGGGAACTTCTTGATCAGCTTTTCCGCATCTGCTACCATTTTCTCAAAGCCTGTGCCTTTAAGTGCTTTTTTACGGTTCTCGAACTTTTTCATAAACGCTATCGTGTCGTTTATTTTCTTAGCTCCGCCGTGAAATTTCTTAAGCGCGTCCATTGCTTTCATGTCTCTTTCAGATAAAAGTTGATACTTCATTTTTCCTCTCCCGATTTTTATTATTTCAAATGAATTTATGCATTTATATGTGATTTTGTTACCCGAACAAATGATATTAAAAAGATTTGTTATAAATATCAAGATTAATATTTCAAAAAAATAATGTGGCAAAAACATTTTATAATTCATAATTTACAAAAGCCTGAACATTAAAACATAAGGGGATAAAATGTCCAAACAAATAACTTATTACTCAACTAACCTTAAAGCTGATCCGGTATCATTCAAAGAAGCGCTTTTAAAAGGGATCGCACCCGACAAAGGTCTGTATATGCCTGATCAAATACCTCAGTTCACACCTGACGAAATTGACCGGTTTTCCGGAATGCCGTATTGGGAAATAGCCTATAAAGTTATTTATAAATTCATTAAAGGCGACATTCCCGCAAAAGATCTTAAAGCTCTGTGTAAAGACGCTTACGATTTCGATGTCCCGCTTGAAAACGCTTATAACAGAAAATATGTTATGAGGCTTGATCAGGGTCCCACTGCATCTTTTAAGGATTTTGCGGCGCGCATGATGGGCAGGCTGATGAACTATTACTTGACTAAAGAGAACAGAAACTTGCTTATTCTGACTGCGACCTCTGGAGATACCGGCAGTGCTATTGCAAGCGCTTATTACGGGCTTAAAAACATAAAAGCTGTGGTTCTATTCCCGGAAAAAGAAGTAACTAGCAGGCAGAGAAAGCAGATGACCACTCTCGGGAAAAACATTCAGATTTTATCCCTGGACGGAAAATTTGACGACTGTCAGGCGCTGGTAAAACAGGCTTTCGCAGATAAAGATCTGGATCATCTCAACCTCTCTTCTGCAAATTCAATAAATATCGGCAGACTTATACCTCAGACCGTCTATTATTTTTACTCATATTCACGGCTGAAAAACTCAATCGGCGAAAAAGCAGTTTTCTCTGTTCCATCAGGCAATTTCGGCGATATGATGGGCGGAGTGATCGCAATGAAAATGGGACTTCCCGTAAAAAAATTCATAATATCTACTAACAGTAATGATGAATTCCCTAAATATCTTGAGACCGGAAAATACGATATTATCGTGCCGTCGAAGAACTGCATTTCGAGCGCGATGAATGTCGGACATCCAAGCAATATGTCAAGACTGGTAGCTCTTTACGGCGGTGTAATGACCGAAAAAGGAGAAGTTAAAAAGAAACCAGATATGAAGCTTATGAAAAAAGAGATATGGTCGGCAAGTGTCGATGATAAAAATACTAAATCGATGATAAAAGATGCCTGGAAAAAACACGAACTCCTTCTCGAACCTCACGGATCAGTAGGCTGGTCCGGGCTGATGGAATATATAAAAGCCCATGGTGATGATAAAGAACAGCTGTATATCTCTCTTGAAACAGCTCATCCGGCAAAATTTCCCGAACAGATAATAAAGCTTCTCGGTTTTGATCCGGAACTGCCTAAAAGTCTTGAAGGCATCGAGAACAGGAAAGAGAAATATGATTCCATCGGACTCGAGTACAAACATTTTAAGAAATATCTTCTGAAAAACTATAAATAGGATTTTTTTTATGAAATACATTATCATATTAGGCGACGGAATGAGCGACTATCCGATCGATAAACTTGGCGGGAAAACACCTCTGATGGCTGCTGATATTCCAAACATTGACAAGCTCGCGAAAATGGGCAGAAGCGGACTGTTCAAAACCGTACCCGATGAACTTCCTCCGGGAAGCGAAGTGGCTAATATGGCCGTTCTCGGTTATGATGTCAGAAAGCTATATCAGGGACGGGGAGTACTTGAAGCGGCAAGCATGGGCGTAAAATTAAATTCTGACGACCTCGCAATGAGATGCAATCTTATCTGCATTAAGGACGGAAAAATAAAGAATCATTCAGCAGGTCATATACCTTCAGAAGAGGCTCATCAGCTGATCGAAGCTCTTAATGATGAATTCGCGAACGACAACATGAAATTTCATAAAGGGGTAAGCTACAGGCACCTGTTCGTTTTGAAAAACGGCAGGAAGGAGCTTGATCTCACTCCGCCTCACGATGTGCCTGGAACTCCTTTCGCCGATGTTATGCCTGGATCATTACATCCTGAAGCTGATAAAACATGCGGTATCCTTACCGATCTGATCCTGAGATCTCAGAAAGTTCTTTCTGAGCATCCTGTTAACCTGAAAAGAATTGCCGAAGGAAAAGATCCTGCGAATTCTGTCTGGTTCTGGTCTGCCGGCTATAAACCCGAAATGAAAACGCTTCAGGAATCGTACGGAAAAACAGGCGCGGTTATATCAGCTGTTGATCTTCTTTACGGAATAGGAGTTTACGCCGGAATGGATGTAATCCATGTTGAAGGAGCGACCGGGCTATATACGACGAATTATGAAGGCAAAGCTAAGGCTGCCGTAGAAGCTCTGAAAACACACGATCTCGTTTATCTTCATATTGAAGCCACGGACGAAGCCGGGCATGAGGGCAATGTTGATCTTAAGATAAAATCTCTAGAATATCTTGATAAACGGGCAGTTAAATATATCATGGAAGAAACTGCCAAGTTTGAAGAACCTGTTGCTATTGCAATCACTCCCGACCATGCTACTCCGTGCAGCGTAAGAACTCACACGCACGATCCGGTGCCGTTCATAATATACAGACCGGGCGAAGAACCTGATTCCGTTAATGAGTATAATGAGATCTCTGTTAAAAATGGATATTACGGTCTGATCAGAGACGATCAGTTCATTAAAGCTTTATTCGGTATAAAATATTAGTTTATTCGTCAAGATACATTTTGCCTTTTGTAGTGATGTCGGCCAGCATTTTGCCGTCTTCGCTGCCTCTCAAGTCTATAAGACCTTTCCTTTCCAAAGCGTATTCAATGGGTTTAGAAAATTCTTTTGCTTCTTTCGGTCCCAGCGAGTTCATTAGTGCGGCGTATATTGTTGAAGAACCGTTCCTTTTAAGATAGTTTAGTACCGTTTCCATTAATTGTTTTTCATGCATCTTTTCCTCCTCGGTAAAGCAGAATATAATATAAATACTAAGTAGCGAAGAATCAATTAAAAAATTCAGATTTTGAATTATTCTAAGTCAGTTTGCTATTGAAATATCGCTTGTGATTAGTTATATTGAATATTCTGAATATGTTTATCTTATAAGCATTAAATCAAAGGATCGTTTTCATGAAGAATGTTTTTATGAACAGACCGCTAAAAAACCCCTTATTCTGGACCGGAACAGCTTATCTGCTTTATCTTGCATTCGCATTGTTACTCTTTCCATACATTGCCGAAAAGAAGGCGGTAGAGTATGTAAAAACAGAATTCGGGAGAGATCTGGTTGTCGAAAAGATATCATTAAATCCGTTCACTCTTAAATTATCTGTAAAAAATCTTTTCTTTCACGAACCTGACGGAGGTATGTTCGTAAAATGGGAGGAATTCAGTGTAAATCCGGCATTATTCCCGCTGCTAAAAAAGACATTAGTACTTCAAGACATAAGCCTGACGGCATCAGAGATCAGCATTGTTAAATTGAAAGACGGTTCTTTTAATTTCGAGAGTCTGATAAAGCCGGGTGAGGAGAAAAAACCCGAAACTGAAGAAAAAAGCGGCTGGATGATCGTCATAGATAACCTAAGGCTCCACAATGTCGGTATTCTTTATAGCGACAATACTTATAACCCACCATTCAGCTTAGACCTTCTCAACATTTCGGTTGATACAAAAAATATTGTTATTGGCGGCCCGGAAGAATCCGTTACAAAGCTTAATTTCGACTTTGAGGGAGGAGGTTCTTTTGCTCTTGAAGGTGATTTTGTTATTAATCCTCTGAATGCAGAATTCGGTATTCATCTGAAAGACCTGAACCTTCCAGCTTTCAACACAATTTTATCGAGTTCGACTGATCTCAAACTTTCGAAAGGCCTTTTATATTCCGGAATTAATGTTTCGCTCAAAGATAATTTTGATAAACAAAGACCTGATTTCCTGCTTAAAGGCGATATCGAGCTGAAAAATATTGCTGTGAACGATCTTAAGACAGACTCTCTGCTCATTTCTTTCGATAAATTTAATGCCTCGATATCCTCACTGACGACAGGTCCTTTAGCTGTGGATATTTCAGAGATCGGACTAAAAGGCTTGTATGCAGATATAAGAAAAAATTACAGCGGAACATATAACATCACAGACGCTATTGAAAAAGAACAGGATCAAACCGTAGCCGAGCCTGACTCTTCGGCTAACGCCTACACAAAAGAGCCCTCTGTCAATCCCGACATAAAGATCAGGAAAATAGTTCTTGAGGACAACAGAATATTTTACGAAGATCTGAGCAATCCTGTACCGTTCAGAGAGAATATAAGTTCGTTCAACTGCTCAGTTGAAAATATTAAACTTTTCAGTTCAGACAGTTCGTCCTTCAAACTGGATTTCATACTCGGGAATAGCGAAGTAAACAGCCTGTCAGGATTTTTCAGGCATAAACCGCTGTCTGCGGGAGTTCATTCAATACTCAGGAAGATCGATCTTAAATCGGCCAACTCGTTCCTTCCGGACAAAATAAAGCTGAAATTGAGTTCAGCCAGATTATCCGCCGACCTGAACTCATTTTACGATCCGTCAGCTAAAACTTCGCAACTACAAACATCCGGAGATATTTTTCTTACAGACTTCTCTTTCAGAGATTCTACCGGGAACGAGCTTTTAAAATGGAAAGAGATCTCCTTGAGCGACTTGAAATTTGAAAATGAACCACTTAAGTCAAGGATCTCGCTGATCAAACTCAAAGATCTTTATTCCGATATAGTTATTTCAAAAAACAAAGAATTAAACCTCGCATCAGCATTCGGCTCGTCAGGAACACCTGCTGATTCAGTGTCTAAAGCAGAAGCCGTTGATTCATCTCAGGCTCCTGCTGAAAAACTTGATATTATCGTTAAAAAAGTCAGTTTGGAAAATAATTCTATCAAATTCGCGGACAACAGCCTGCCGCTGCCTTTCGCAACTACAATAGAAAAAATCAACAGTACCATAAGCAATATTGACATGAATAGCAGCGATAGAACTAATATAAACCTGAAAGGCATCGCTGATAAGTCCGGCACTGCGTCCATCACGGGAGACTTATTCATTATTGACCCGCTGAAAAATTCTCAGATGGACATAAATTTTGACAAGATCAGCCTGATACAATATTCGCCATATTCTGCCAAGTACATCGGGAATTATATTAATACAGGCAGCCTCTCACTGTTCGTAAAATATAACATTCTGAATTCAAAACTCACTTCAGAGAACAAGATACTTATTGACAAAGTTACTTTCGGGAAAGAATTTGACAGCGATGAAAGGATCCACCTTCCTGTGAAGCTTGCTATAGCTCTTTTGAAAGATAAGAACGGTCTTATAGATTTTGATATTGAAGTATCAGGCGACCTTTCAGATCCCAAAATAAATACCGGATCCCTTATCTGGCAGGCATTAAAAAAGGTTCTGGTGAATATAGCCGCTTCGCCGATCAGATTCCTCGCAAAATCTCTCGGACTGCAGAATTCAGATGATTTCGACTTCGTAGAATTTGACTTCGGTGAAACTATTCTGAAAGATACTGAAAATAAAAAGCTTGATGATCTTTCAAAAGCATTAAGAGAGAAACCTGACCTTAAATTAAGCGTTACAGGCATAGCGAGCAGAAGCTATGACAAAGTTACGATCCAGAACAGAAAATTAAGAAAATTGATTATTACTGAAGCGGGAAAACCTTACGATTCATTGAAAACTTCCGAAAGAAAAGACCTGCTTGAAAAACTGGTCACAAAGCTTGATACGACTCAGAATCTTGATTCGCTTAAGGTTAAACACTCGAGGCAGGAAAAGAAAACTCTAAAGCTTGATACGCTTAAATACAATACCAAACTTTTCGTTATAGCCCGATCTTCTCAGACAACAAGCGACAATGAAATAATAGTTCTTACTTCAGAAAGGGCTGATGCGATAAGATCAAGGCTTGCCGTAACAGATTCGATCCCGGAAGAACAGATCATAATCCTGCCCGGCGAGATAATAGATGAAAAGAGTATTAAAACGATAAGAACAAAACTTTCGATTGATATTAAATAAAACAAAGGAGATACAGATGAAGAACCACGGTTATTACAGATTCCCTTCGGTAAGAAACGGCGAAGTTGTGTTCGTAAGTGAAGACGACCTGTGGAATGTTCCGCTGAACGGTGGAGCGGCAGTGCGCATCACAGCCAATACGGCTCCGGCAGTATCTCCGAAGATATCTCCGGACGGAAAATTCCTGGCATTTAGCTCTCTGGAAGAGGGAATGCCTGAAGTTTTTATTAAATCCACAGAGGGAAGCGGACAGAAAAGGCTTACATTCTTAGGCGCCCGTTCAAATGTACTCGGATGGTCAGGCGACAGTAAATACATATATTTTGCAAGCAGTTTCGAGCAGCCTTACGATTCAAGCATATATAAGATATCAAGAGACGGCGGACAGGAAGAAAAAGTTCCTGTAGGATATGCAAACCAGATCTCATTCGGGAAAAAGGGAACGGTCATAGCCCGTCATGCTCCTGATCCTGCAAGATGGAAAAGATACAGGGGCGGTACGGCCGGCGAAATATGGATCGACGAAAAAGGCAGCGGCGAATTTAAACAGATACTGAAAGAGCTTAAGTCTAATCTCGCATGCCCGATGTGGATAAATGACAGGATCTATTTTATTTCCGACCACGAAGGTATCGGAAATATCTATTCTTGTGATCTTAAGGGAAAAAGTGTAAAGAGACATTCGCATCACAATGAATACTACGCAAGATATGCCGATACTGACGGAAAAACTATAGTATATCATTCAGGAGCCGACCTTTATAAGATAGATGTCGCAAAAGATAAATGCGAGATGATAAAAGTCGATTACATAAGCTCACACACTCAGATCAACAGGAAGTTCATTGACGCGCATCAGTACCTTGAAGGATATGACCTCTGCCCTAAAGGAACTCATGTAGCTTTAGCTTCGAGAGGCAAGATCGTTTCTTTAGCGAACTGGACAGGGGCGGTAAAACAGGCCGGGAAAAAAGACGGAGTCAGATACAGAATTCCCGCATGGCTGAATGACAGTAAAAGATATATGGCTGTTTCTGATGAAACCGACGGCGAGGACAGACTGATCATCGTTGATTCCGAGACCGGCAAGGAAACACTCTTAAAGAATATCGTCTTGGGAAGAGTTAGAGAAATATTCCCTTCGCCAAAGACCGATCATGTAATAGTTACGAACCATAAGAACGATATGATCCTGGTTGACTATAAAAAGAACACTTCCAAACTGTTAGATCATAGTGATAACCACAGGATATTCAACGTAAACTGGAGCCCTGATGGAAAATGGGCTTCGTATGATTTTTTGAAAACTATGGAAAATGCATTGATTAAAGTAGTTGAAATAGCTACCGGTAAAACTCATGAAATAACAAAACCTGTAAAACATGACATGTCGCCGGTTTTTTCTTCGGACGGAAAATACATTTTCTTCGTGGGAGCAAGGGTTTTTTACCCTGTGAACGATGCGCTCCAGTTCGAGCTGAGTTTCGTAAAGGCTGAGAAACTTTATGCGATTCCTTTAGCCAAAGATACGAGATCTCCTTTTGAACCTGAGCCTAAATCGCCGGCCGGTGATCAGCCGCCTAAAGAGGATGATAAAAAGAAAAAGGATAAAGATAAGAAAGAAGAGCTGACGGTAAAAATTGATTTCGAAGGGATCGAAAAAAGAGTTGTAGAATTCCCCGTACCTGCTGGGAACTATCAGCTGGTCGGTTCATATAAAAACCAGGTTCTTTATACAGAATACCCCAGAGATTGCGCGGACTCAGGCGGGGATAACGACTGGGGTGAAGGAAAACCTGAAGCTAATTTGAAAGTGTTCAATTTTGATGATATGAAAGAAGAAACGGTCATTTCAGGCATTTCTGATTTTAAACTCAGCCTGATCAGCGATACGATGATCGTCAGAAAAGGAAAAGATCTGAGCGTTTATAAAACAGGCGCAAAACCTGATGACAAAGCCAAAAATAAGTTTTCGGTTCAGGGCGGAGACATTGATCTGACCAGAATTAAAATAGGGATCATACCGAGAGAAGAATGGAAGCAGATGTACCGCGAAGCATGGCTTTTACAGAGAGAGCATTTCTGGACTGAGGATATGAGCAAAATAGACTGGGTAAGAGTCTTTAAAAGATACTACCCGCTGACTGACAGAGTAGGCAGCAGAGGCGAGTTTTCCGATCTGGTCTGGGAAATGCAGGGTGAGCTTGGTACATCACACTGCTACGAATTTATGGGAGACTACAGAAAATCGAACCAGTACCCGATGGGGAAACTGGGCTGCCGGTATAAACTTTCGGCTGACGGAAAATCTTATATTTTTGAAAATATCATGTATGGCGAATCCGGTGAAAGACACGAAGTTTCACCTCTTCTTGCTCCCGGGGTCAACATTAAGAACGGAGATCTGCTTCTTGCAGTCAACGGCACAGCGGTCAATAAAACTGTTCATCCGAGAGAACTGCTGGTCAACTATCCCGATCATGAAGTATGCCTGACTGTGAAGAGAAAAGGCGAAAAAGAAGCAAAAGATACCGTCGTTAAGACTCTCAGCTTTGAATCTAAGCTGCTTTACAGGAACTGGGTTGAAAAGAACAGAGATTTCGTTCATAAAGCAGGTAAGGGTAAAATAGGCTACATTCATATTCCGAACATGGGTAATGACGGATTTGCCGAATTTCACAGGACATATCTGTCAGAATTTCTGTATGACGGACTTATAGTTGACGTCAGATACAACGGCGGAGGATATGTTTCTCAGCTGCTGCTTGAAAAACTCAACAGAAAGATCATCGGCTACGACACAATACGCTGGTCAAAACATGCCGCAACTTATCCATCAGAAGCGGTTCACGGGCCGATCGTAGCTCTGACAAATGAATTTGCCGGATCTGACGGAGATATCTTCAGCCACTCTTTCAAACTTATGAAGATCGGAAAACTTCTCGGAAAAAGAACCTGGGGCGGAGTTATCGGTATAAACGGTCAGTACTCTCTGGTCGATGGTACTATCACGACCCAGCCTGAGTACTCTTTCTGGTTCAAGGATGTTCAGTGGGGAGTTGAAAATTACGGGACTGATCCAGATATTGAAATTGACAACACTCCTATGGACTATGTGAAAGGAAGGGACAATCAACTTGAGAAAGCATTAGAGTTCGCTTTGGAGGAATTACGGAAAAAACCTGTCGTCAAACCGAAATTTGACAAAAGGCCGAATCTAGCTCTTCCAAAGCTTCCAAAATAAATATTAAGGAGCTGAATATGAAAAAACTATTTTTTTTGCCGGTTATAGCTGTTTCTATGACTATTTTCAGCGCCGGGATGATCAAAGGAAATGTTGTAAACTTTGAGAATACGCCTATGCCCGAAGCCAACATTACCCTATCGGGAACAACTTTGGGTTCCGCTACAAACGACGCAGGGAACTATCTTATAAAAAATGTTCCTGCGGGAACCTATACTGTGAACTGTTCGTTCATAGGGCATAATGATGTTTCATTAAAAGGTGTTATTGTCGAGAATGATTCTGTTAAAGTAGTTGATTTTCTGCTCTTTCCTGTTGAATACCAGATGGATGAGATAGCTGTGGAGCAGGATGAAGAGGATATTAACAGCCTTCTTTACTTCAGAGATCTTGCCTTTATGGAGCTGGTCCGGGAGTACAACATACCTGCCCCGGAAATGAATGGAAAGATCGATGTGAGAACAAAGCCCGGGTTCTGGGAAATGTTCAGGTATTACATATACAGGATTTTCAATTAACATGCGTAAATTACTGCTGATATTTTCTGCTGCATTGTTTCTTCTTTCCTGCTCAGGTTCAAAAGAGCTTGGAAAGGACGACCATTCTCCTTACGAACCTGTTAAGTTAAGAATAAAAGATATTGATATCAGCGATCTTCCTGCCGAACTTACGGTGCTGTCGGATCCACGCAGCGGTATATGGTCGGTTGAATTTTATGACCTCGACAGAAAAGAAACTTTGTTTGAGTACAATAAGAACAAAAATCTTCTTCCTGCCTCCAATCTGAAGATCGTGACTACGGCGGCTGCTCTGAAGGTACTCGGGACGGATTACAGGTTCGAAACTGAATTTCTTACAGACGGATATATTGACATAGACAAAAAAACACTTTTCGGGAATTTATATGTAAAAGGCTCAGGCGACCCGTCTTTGAACCCCGGCATATTCAAACCGGTTGCCGACTCTTTGAAAATTTCAAAAGGCATTGATTTTATCGAGGGTGAAATTAAGATACTGACTCCCTTCAAGCAGGAGGAGGCGTACGGTAAAAGCTGGGACATAGACGATATCCCGTACTATTTTTCAGCTGTTATATCACCGATAACTTTGAGCGAGAATCTGTCAAAGATCGTCATCAATAAAGGAAATATTGAGATCAGCCCTTATTATCCTTTTACATTTGGGCTTGATACTGTTCCAGACCTGAACAGCCCAGATTTTTACAGGCTTCCCGGCACCGATTCAGTTGTTGTGCGGTCGGATTTCAAGAAAAGCATAACAGGATACATTACGGTCAGAGATCCTGACATTATGTTCAAAAACAGCCTGATCAAGCATTTCGCAAAAAGCAATATAACTTTCAATAACCAACATATCGTCTCCGCAGATACGACTAAATATCCGTTCTACACGCATTACAGCGACAGCCTTTACAAGCTTATAGATAAATGCAACGGGGAAAGCAACAATCTGTATGCCGAGCAGGTTTTCCGGGAAGTGGCTGAAGTATTTGCGAAAGACACGGCATTGACAGATTCGCTTGAGAACATACCTGCCACATACAACAATCTGATCAGGATAAATTCAGATCTTTATTCACGCATCTTCGGGATAAACAATTTTACGATAAGTGACGGCAGCGGTCTCTCAAGGCAGAATTTAATATCAGCCAATAAATTTGTCAAAGTCCTCGCGGCAATGTATGAAGACCCTGATTTCGTAACATACCTTTCATCTCTGCCCCAGCCCGGAAACGAAGGAACTCTCAGAAACAGGTTCAAAGACAAAGACCTTCAGAACAGGGTCTTCGCTAAAACAGGCGCGCTTACAAGCATCAACTGTATTTCGGGATACATTCTCACGAAGAACAATCACAGGCTGGCTTTTTCTATAATGAATAATTTTTATAATTTCGGTAGATCGAAAACGAACGGGTATCTTGAAGATATCCTTGTTTACTTCTCAAACAATTTTTGAGGTGATATATGCTGAATTTTACAATGTCGCTGCCCACTGAAGTTTTCTTCGGGCGGGATATGATCAACAACCTGCCTGAATATATTAAAAAGCACGACGGAAGCAGAATTCTCCTCGCTTACGGGGGCGGCAGTATTAAAAAGAACGGGATCTATGAAAAGATCACATCGCTGTTAGATCAGAACGGAATTTTTTATAAAGAGCTTTCAGGAATAAAACCGAATCCGAGAGTATCAAGCGTCCGCGAAGGAATTAAGATCATCAGAGAGAATGATCTCGATTTTATTCTTGCGGCAGGCGGAGGCAGCGTGATAGACGCATGCAAAGGTATCGCTGCAGGCTGGACTTATGACGGTGATCCTTGGGACTTTTACTTAAGAAAAACCAATCTTGAAAAGAAACCGCTGCCGGTCGGGGTTATCCTGACCCTCGCCGCCACAGGATCGGAAACGAACTGGGGTTCGGTAATTTCAGATGATATCACTGAAAGGAAACTTCCTTTCAGGCATGAAATGTTGAGACCTAAATTCGCAGTGCTTGATCCGACCTATACTTTCAGCGTTCCGAAATATCACACGGCCGCCGGATTAGTGGATATAATGGCTCATGTTTTCGAGCAGTATTTCAGCCCGACACAGGACGCTTACCTTTCGGACAGGCTCGCAGAAGCTGTTATGAAAACAATAATCCGCTACGCGCCGAAGGTTATGGAGGATCCTGGAGATTACGAAGCCCGCGCTAATATATTATTCGCCGGAACTCTTGCATTGAACCAGATACTCTCTTACGGCAAAACGACCGACTGGGCTACGCATATGATAGAGCACGAAGTCAGCGCGGTTTACGACATCAGCCACGGTGCCGGGCTTGCTGTTCTTTTCCCCAATTGGATGAAATATGTCTTAAACGAAGATAACCAGCCTAAATTCGTTGATTTCGCGGTCAATGTCTGGGATGTTAATATAAAAGGGAAATCACCTCTTGAAGTCGCTGTTGAAGGTATTGAGAGATCGAAAAAATTCTTTGATTTTCTTGGAATGCCCTCTACCCTGTCTGAATTTAAAATAGACAGTTCAAGGCTTGAAGAGATGGCGGAAAAAGCCGTTGTCTTCGGCGAGCTTGGAACATTCAAAAAGCTCGGAAAAGATGATATACTGGAAATTCTGAAAATGAGTCTGTAGGAGATCAGTAACAAATGAGCAAGTTCGCGATTGCGTTAATATATTTTTACTGTTCCGTAATTATTCTTAATGCTCAGATTACAGAAAATAAAATGGAAATGGTAATTCAGAAAGGGCATACACAATATGTAAGAGCCCTTGCGGTCAATAATGAAGGAAGTTTTTTCGCTACAGCAGGCGATGACGGCCTGGTTAAGATTTGGAACGCTGAAGGTATTCTGATCAGAAATATTTTGACTACGGCAGGCAGTCTGGGTTTTTGTCCTGACGGAAAGACCCTTTACACTATCGGAACAGAAACGGGATTGAATTTCTGGCTAAGAGATAATGGATTCAAGTTCTGGAATATTGAGGACGGAAAACTCATCAGATCTCTGACGATCAAGAATCCGGACGGAACGAACTGGACTTCAATAGCTGCCGGCCCTGACGCAAAATTGATAGCAACAGGTTCTAATAAAGGAAATTTATATTTGTGGGATAACTTCGGCAAGTTACTAAAAACGATTCCCAAAGCGCATGTGAGTGAGATCAGAGAAATCTATTTCAGCCCTGACGGCAAAAAAATAATAACTAATTGTTGGGCTGATAATATTAAGATCCGCGATATTTCCGGTAATTTATTAAAAGAGTTAAACGGTACGGATCATTCGAGTTTAACTATTTCGCCCAATTGGGATAAGATAGCTTCCTGCGATTTTAATAAAATTATAAAGATATGGAATATTGACGGAACTCCAATTGCCTCCTGCGAACCGCTTCGGAGTCAAATTCAGGATCTGGCATTTTCATTTAACGGGGAGATCATAAGTTCTTTTGATGACAGCTATGAAAACCGTGATTGGGACATGCAGGGAAAGGATATAAAAAAATCTGACCCCAAATATTCTGATGAAAGAAACAAAGCCGTCTGGTTTCCTGACGGAAAAGCTTTTATCACGCTAAGGGAAAATGCGATTAATATTTGGAACTCCGCAGGCATATTGAAAAAAAAGATCAAAGACAGAAAACGCGATTTTGATGTGCTGACATTCAGCCCGGACGGATCTCTGCTCGCCGCTGCTGCCAATGACGGTTTAGTCTGGAAAACAGACGGAAAATTACTTTTTTCTCTTAAAGAACCGTATGGCGGGATCGCATTCAGTCCAGACGGAAAAAATGTTATTACCGGATCGTACGAGAAGTGCGTTAAACAATACGGCATGGACGGCAAATTGATTAAAAAGTTTGAAGGCTTCGACAACGGCTATTTCGAAGTCAGATACAGTCCTGACGGATCGGTCGTTGCAGCTAAAACTAATTCTAATGATCTGAGATTTTGGGATAATAACGGCAATAGGATCGAATTGTCGAATTATTATATGCTTCCAAAAGGGCCGCATTTTGTTTTCACCTCTAACAGCAAAGCTGTGATGGGGCCGGGCGAAGTAACACCGATCGTAGATACAGAACCTGCAATTGCTGTATGCGGAATAGACGGCGTTCCCGTCAGATATTTTAAGATCGGTAAAAACGGGCTTAATGCAGCTAAAATGATAGATCAGATCGCATCAGGCGCTGACGGAAATCTAGTTGTCTGCTCTTTTAAAGATTACAGGACTGATACTTATACTTCAATTAAAGCTGTAAATACTGAAAACGGGAATATTAAAAGATTCGGTAAAGAGGATAAGATCAATTGTCTTGCGGTCAGTAACGACAGCAAATTGATCGCATCAGGTTCGGCGGATATAAAATTATGGGATTATGATGGTAATCCCGTTAAAACATTGAAAAACGGCAATGCAGATGTTGAGGCTGTTTCATTCAGCCCGGACGGGAAATTACTCGCAGCCGGAAGCGAAGACGGCAGAATTTCATTATGGAATCTTCAGGATTATTCAAGCATTTCACTGGCAGAAAAAGACGGCGAATGGATAATATACTCAAGCGACGGATATTACGATTGCTCTGCAAACGGCGGCGGAATAGTTTCTATGGTAAACGGGACATCTGTTTACGGAATTGATCAGTTCGCAGTTAAAAACAACAGGCCTGATATAATACTTCAGCGTCTGGGATCAACCGACACTGAACTTCTCGAACATTACTATCAGCACTATCAAAAAAGGTTAAGAAAGCTGGGCTTGACCGAAGATCAGCTTACAAGCGAACTTCATGTTCCGGTAAGTTCGATCATTGACTCAAAGGCAGAAGGTAAATTTATCAATCTTAATTTCAGCCTATCAGACAGCAAATATCAGCTTAAGCGATACAACATCTCCGTAAATGATGTTCCGCTTTTCGGTTCTTATGGAAAAGATATCTCGGGTTCAACTTTGAACCTGTCTGAAAATATCGAGCTTATTTCGGGAACGAACAAGATCGAAATATCATGCATGAACGATAAAGGAGTCGAAAGCTTCCGTGCCCTTACTTATGCTGATTATGAAGTTGAAGGCAAAGGTGATCTGTATTATCTAGCTTTCGGCGTGTCGCAGTATAAAGACAGCTCACTGAACCTGAAATATGCAGATAAGGATGCCGGCGACTTATCTGAAGCTTTTTCAAAGCTGAATGCGTCACAGTTCAACAATGTTTACTCTAAGACATTCACGAATGAACAGGTTACACTTGAAAGTATCAGATCAGCAAAGGATTTTCTTAAAAAATCCAAACCGGATGACACTTTCATTCTCTTTATCGCAGGTCACGGAGTTCACGACACCGATAAAGAGGCAACTTATTATTATCTGACGCACGAGACTGACCTTAATAATCTTTCAGGTACGGCAGCCAACTTCGAACTTATCGAAGATATACTTCAGGGAATACCTCCGAGGAACAAGCTGTTCCTGATGGATACATGCGAATCCGGCGAGATCGAAGATGGCGTTCAAAACACCTATTATGCGTCAGCAGATTCGAGAGGATTGAAAGGAAGAGGAATAAAAGTAACTGAAAAAGTCACATCCGAACCAGTTAAAACAGATAAGAGGACATACCTCTTTGAAAAAGACCGCTATATTTATAACGATCTTGCGAGAAGATCAGGCGCGATCGTATTCTCTTCATCAAAAGGCGGAGAATTTTCATACGAGAAGGATGACATTCAGAACGGGCTTTTTACTGAAGAAATTATAAAATGCTTAGCTTCAAAAGAAGCTGATAAAGATAATAACGGAACGATCTCAACTGATGAGCTCAGAGATTATGTTTCCAAAGCCGTTGCGGCTTCATCAGGCGATCTTCAGCATCCTACGGTTGACAGAGATAATATCTATCAGAAATTCGGGTTCGGAATTGTGAAATGAGATTGTTTGAATATTTTATTTTTTATAGCTTTCTTTTCTGTGCAGCACTCTTCCAATAAATATAGTATCGTCAATTATATCGAACAATACTCTGTAATCTCCGGTTCTCAGTCTGAAAGCTGGTTCAAAATTAGTTAGTTTCTTAATATTAGCTACATTTGGAAAGTCTGTGAGTTTCAGGATTGAATCATGAATCAAATTTCGTTTGTCGGGATCAATTTTATTCAGGTCTTTTATTGCGCTTTTACGAATAAATATTTTCATTTTTTAAGATACTCTTCAAAAGATACCGCATCTTCATTTCTCGTAGCTTTAAGTAATTTTAAATCATCAAGGTCTTCTTTCGAGACTATCTCCAGCCCGTCATTTTTCAAATGTTCCAAAAACCAAGTAACCTTATCCGCCAGCTTTTCATTATTTATGTTGATAGTTATCGTCTTCATAGTCATTCCATTCTGATTTTATTATGCATAATATAGCAATTATTTAAAGGAATGTCAATTCGCTGATATGAAGAATAAAGATGATATTATCTCGAAAAATATTGAGACAGTGATATATTATTGTGACTCCAATCACATACATTCTCTCTCATAAGCTGTAAATTGATCTTAGAAACTTATTCCGGGGAGGGAATAAACCGTGACTGACAGATCGAAAAATAAAGAAGATTCGGCAAAGATCAAAAAAAGGATCGAAGAAATTGAAAAACTGCTCGATTCAACACATATAATTACAGAAAAATATATAAATCCGAGTAATAACAATTCATCAGATAAAGTTGAAATCTACAGATAAAAATAAATTCTTTCTTGCATAACCGGAGTTTATTTCTTAAAATTCAGTATGTTTAAAATTAACCGCAGGAGGCAGTATGAAGGATATATGTTTAACAGGTAATTCGGATTGCAGAAGATAGCATAATCTAAAAGCTTCAAAGTTCTTCAATCAAAAAGGTCCGCTCAGGATCTTTGACTATCGTCATTTCAATCCCGAATTATCAAGCAAAAAAAGAAATATCCGTTCTTAGAACGGCAATACTAAATTTAATCACACAGGAGGTCAGTATGATATTATCTATCGTAACACGCAAAACTAAAACAGAAAATTTGGAGACAACTAATAATGAGCACAATAATAGATTACGGCTGGGATGAGTTCTTTGAAAAAAGTTTTGAACCATATAAAGCTTTGAATTGCATACCGGCGAGAGTAACGAAAGAAAGCATCAATCAGTACTGGCTGATGACGGATGAAGGCGAGATCAAATCAACCCTTTCTACAAAGTTCTTTATGAGCACATTCGGGAAGGAGCAGCTGCCTGTGGTAGGCGACTGGGCGGCGGTTAAAAAGCCTGAAGGATCGGAAGAATATTTCATCGAGGGAGTTCTACCGAGAAAGACAAAACTGATCAGAAAAGGCAAGGACACATACGGGCGGAACTTTGAAAAAGCGGGTGACGGCGGAATACGCATCATTTCAAGCAACATTGATACCGTATTTTATGTAGCCGCTATGGATCACCGCGATTTCAACCTGACAAAGATCGAAAGATACATAGTCATGCTGTATGAAAGCGGAGCAGAGCCTGTTCTGATCCTGAATAAAAAGGACATCTGCCCCGATTACGAAGATTATATCGCGCAGATAAAGAAGATATCGGGCGATCTGCCGGTTTACGCTGTAAGCGCAGTTGACTTTGACGGAATTGACAGGCTTCTCGAATATCTGAAGCCGGGAAAAACAGTCTGCTTCATCGGATCGTCAGGTGTAGGAAAATCTTCCATTATCAATGCACTGATGGGCGAGGACATTATGTTCGTCAGCGATATCAGAACAGCCGACAAGCGTGGAAAGCATACGACGACTCACAGGGAAATGCTGCTGTTCCCTGAAGGCGGGATCCTGATTGACAACCCCGGCATCCGTGACTTGAAACCGGTAGCTTCTCAGGAAGCGCTCGAGAACACTTTTGAAGATGTTGTTACACTTGAAAGCCAGTGCAGGTTTTCAAACTGCCGGCATCAGACAGAACCGGGCTGCGCAATTAATGAAGCCATCGAGAACGGTGAACTCACTGCTAAGAGATATGAAAATTATATAAAGCTCAAGCGTGAATCCGCATTTTTTGAAAAAAGGTCGAAGCTAAGAGAGAAATTCCTGCAAAAAGCTTTTGAAAAAGAAAAACAGGGTGCTATGAAGATCAAGCAACACAGTAAAGGCTTAAGCCGGCGCGACAAGCACGCCAATTGAAAAATCGGGTCTCGAAAGAGGCCCTTTTTTATTTTATTTGACTTATTCTCTTACAAGCAGTAAATTGTATTCTGAAAATAATTGAAAGGTTGCTGTTATGGAAAGGAATAAGCCTAATTTCAAAGTATTCATACCTGCTGGTATTGCATTTATCGGCGCGGGTGTCGGCTTTCTAAGAAAATCTCCCAATACAGGTATAGCTCTTATTGCCGTCGGTCTTTCATGGGTGGCTATCGGCTATGCTAAAACTAAAAAACGAAAAGATGAGAGTGATAAATGATTTCATACAGCCTTATACTCCCTAAAACACTCGAGCCGCGGAGAGCCGAATTTGAAGTCTACATTGCCAAAGCACTTGAGAATGTCCGCGCTTTTGCAACAAAATACGGCTGGTCTTCTCTGGTTCATGAAAGTTTCTTTGATAAAGTCATGATCTTCGATGTCAAAAATGATTTTGACAGAACCCTTCTCGAGCTTTGTAAAATGGATCCGGAGATGGTTCTTCCTGAAAGTTACTGCGGTGCTTTGGAAGAAAGGAATCTGATAGCCGTCTCCCCCGAATATTATGCGAAAGTTTATCCTCAGGGAATCGAGCCTGACAGCTATATTAAACTTCTGACGCATGAAATTTGCCACAGGCTGCATGTCCGCATTTTAAACGGCGATGAGGAAGCAATGGGTCCGGTCTGGTTCTTTGAAGGCTTCGCGATCTTTGCGGCAGATCAGTTCACTCAGTCAAAAATCAAACTCACACAGGAAGATATCTTATTTATAATCGGCGAATCGAGACGGGGTAACTACGAACAATATTCGCATGTATTTAAATATTTCGTGAATAAGATACCGCTTAAAGAGCTTGTCGCCAACGCGAAGCGCGAAGATCTTAACGAATGGCTGAAAAAACATGTCTGAAATAATTTCCGCACTGATCCTCGCCGGAGGCAAAGGAACGCGGATGAAATCCGATCTGCCTAAAGCTCTTTTTAAGATCGGTGATGATACTATCATAGAACATATCGTCAAAGCTGTATACGTCAAAGCCGTCAGCGGCGTAGCAGTCGTCGTAAGCCCTACAAACATTGATGCGATAAGAAAAGATCTCGGATCAAAAGTCGAATACATTCTTCAGTTTGAAGCAAAAGGCACCGGACATGCTGTTATGTGCGCAGAACAGGCTCTGAAAAGGCGATGTGAAAATATTCTTGTTTTTGTCGGTGATGCTCCTTTCATCACGCAGGAAATGGTCACGGATATTATAGATACACATGTCAAAAATAACAATGCCTGCACATTTTATACCGCCATCTACGAAAAGGGTGAAATCCCGCCTTACGGAAGGATAGTCAGAAATGATTCAGACAGGATACTGAAAGTTGTTGAGGAAAAAGACGCTTCGAAAGAGCAGAAGGCTATCAGGGAAGTTCTTACTTCGCATTACTGTTTCAAAACAGAGATACTTTTTAATGCGCTTAAAAATATAAGTAATAATAATTCCGGAAAAGAATATTATCTAACAGATGTAATAGGCATCCTTATCGAAGCGGGTGAAAAGGTCGAAACTCTCACCGCTGAAGATCCCATTTTTCTCGCAGGCATAAACACTCAGGAAGAACTCGAACTCCGCACGATCGAGATGAACGAATATTTGAGAATACACAAATGAAGAACAGGATCAAAGTATCGGCACCCGGAAGGATATGTCTTTTCGGCGAACATCAGGATTATCTCGGTCTGCCCGTGATCACTGCGGCAATCGATCTCAGGCTTGAACTTACTGCTGCGCTAAGATACGATAATTTCCTGAACATTTCACTGCCTGATATCAGATCGTTTGAAAAACTCGATTTTTCCAGAGGAAAAGAGTTTAAATATAAGAAACCGCGGGATTATTTCCGCAGCGGATACAATGTTCTCTTTAGAAAAGGGTTACGAATTGATCAGGGTTATGATCTTCAGATACGAAGCTCTATCCCGATAAACTCAGGCACATCGTCGTCATCAGCGCTGATAAATGTCTGGATGAGATTTTTGAACGAGATAAGCCCGAACAGGATCACTCTGGATGATAAGATGACAGCTCATTTATCTTACCTTGCGGAAGTTGAGGAATTCGGCGAACCCGGCGGAAAGATGGATCAGTACGCCACCGCACTGGGAAATATTTTATTTATTGATTTTCATAAAGGCACGAAAGTTACTGAATTTGACATTGATCCCGGATTTTTCGTTCTCGGCGATTCAAAAGAACCGAAGGATACGCTTCATATTTTAAGAAGCGTAAAAGATCAGGTTCTTTCCGCCGTTCAAAAGATAAGAGAGCGTGATCCTGAATTCAGCCTTTTTGATTACGACCTGAATTCCGCTGAAAAGTTTCAAGAGATTCTGACCGCAAGGGAGTATGAGGTTTTATCAGCGGCCTTTATGAACAAAGAGTTCACATACAAAGCGCTTGAACAGCTTCAAAAAGGCATTCCCGACAGAAAGCTTTTCGGTCGTATGCTGACGGAACATCATACGGTGTTGGATGAAAAGCTCCACATATCAACCCCGAAGATCAACAGAATGATCAAATCCGCGATAAGTGCCGGAGCATACGGCGGAAAGATCAACGGTTCAGGCGGCGGAGGCTGCATGTTCGTTTATGCGCCTGACGATCCTGAAAAAGCTGCCGAAGCTATCGAAAAGGAAGGCGGAAAAGCCTATATTGTCAAAGTCAGCGACGGTTTAAGAACTAAAAGGTATTCAAGGAGAGCTCATGTCTAAAACATTTCTGGTGCTCGGTGCCGGATCGAGAGGATTCACCTACTGCGAATACGCACTTGCGTTCCCCGACAAAGCTAAAGTTATCGGAGTGGCTGAACCGAGGGATGAATACAGGAACAGACTCATTCAGAAGCACAATATAAAACCTGAATTTACATTCAACAGCTGGACTGAAGCGGCTGAAAAAGACAAATTCGCCGATGCAGTGATAATATCTACGCAGGATTCGATGCATCTTGAGCCTGCTCTCGCCTTTGCGAAAAAAGGATATCACATTCTGCTTGAGAAACCTATGGCACCCGACCTCGAAAGCTGTGAAAAGATAGTCAAAGCCGTTAAGGACGCAGGCGTGATCTTCTCTGTCTGCCATGTATTAAGATATACCGAATATACTCAAAAATTAAAATCCCTGCTCAACTCAGGCATCATCGGGGATATTGTGACCATCCAGCACCTTGAGCCTGTGGGATGGTGGCATCAGGCGCACTCGTTCGTAAGAGGCAACTGGCGAAACGAAAAAGAATCTTCTTTCATGCTGCTCGCAAAATCCTGCCACGACCTCGACTGGATAAGTTATATCATGGGTAAAAAATGCGCTTCCGTTTCATCATTCGGAAGCCTGCATCATTTTAAAAAGGAAAAACAGCCCGAAGGTGCCGCCGACAGATGCTTCGACTGCCCTGATAATATTGAGTCAGCCTGCCCGTATTCGGCTAAAAAGATCTATTACGGATTTTTCGATAAAGGCGTTAGAGGCTGGCCGATAGATGTCATTACCGCCGATATCAGCAGAGAGGGTGTAACAAAAGCGATCAAAGACGGACCTTACGGCAGATGCGTTTACGCCTGCGACAATGATGTCGTTGACAATCAGACCGTCAACCTGCTGTTCGAAGAGGGAAGCACATGCGTATTCACGATGACGGCATTCAACAGGCCTGATCACAGAAAAACGAAAATATTCGGCACAATAGGCGAAATATATGGCGACGGAGTATTCATTGAACATTTTGATTTCCTCACACAGAAAACAGAGAAAATAGACACGAGAATTTCCGACAACAAGGTCATGCAGGGGCACGGAGGCGGTGACTTCGGCATAATGGATAATTTCGTAAACGCGATCATAGCCGGTGATCCCTCGCTCGTCATCTCAGGCGCGGATGAAACCATCGAAAGCCACAGAATGGTCTTCAAAGCCGAACAAGCTAGAAGAAAGAATATCGTTGTTGATATGTAAAACCTTCAGGAAAGTAAATTATAGATCGTCTTATTTTATTTTACGTGTTTAAAAGTAAAATATAAATATTCTCATCCCTAATATTCAAAACTGCTGCCGCCGATGAATTCTTTGATGATCGAAGTGTTCGAAATGTCCTCATCAATTATTGGCAAAAAGAACGAAAGAAATTTCAACAGTCTCATAGCCTCAGCATACTCTTTCGTATTTTCGGGAACTTCGTTTATGATCGGTTCCGCAAAATGTTTAAGGACACTGAATTCATACAAGAGCGCCGAATTGAACATGATATCGGCTTCTTCCTGATACGGAAAAATATTTTTTTCCTCACCAGCCCTGACGCTCGGCCACCGTTTAAGTGTTGCCAAAGCGGTGTGCCCGCGGTAATTAAAATCTCTTACGATCCTTCTAAGAAGCCTGTTGTCGGTTGTTGGTATCCTGTTGTGCCTGTCAATTGATATTTGTGTCAGCGCAGAAACATATATTTTGAATTTCAGATTATTTTCTATAAGCAGGGTCAGATTCGGATTTAATGCGTGAATTCCTTCGACAATTATTATATTATCGCTTTCACAATTCATTCTGGGTCCCGGCAGCCTTGAACCGGTCGTAAAATCGAACCTCGGAATTTCCACCTCTTCACCGGCGAACAGCTTCAATAAATGTTCGTTGAAAAGTTTGATGTCAATAGCCTCAATAGCCTCAAAATCGTACTCACCTGAAGAATCTCTCGGTGTAAATTCTCTGTTCACAAAATAATCGTCCAGTGAAATTACCAGCGGCTTCAATCCTGCTACCTGCAGTTGAATGCTCAGCCTTTTTGAAAATGTCGTTTTACCAGACGAAGAAGGACCCGAAATAAGCACTAATTTGACATCTTTTTTATCGGCGATCTTATCTGCAATGTACGCGACTTTTTTCTCATGGAGAGCTTCAGCTATCTTGATAAGATTGCCTTCCTTCTTATCAAGAATCTGCTGGTTTAATTTACCCACATTTTCTACACCGAGCAGCTTCACCCATCTGCTGTGCTCGTTGATCACATCGAAAAGTTTTTTCTGAGGTGTCTGCTCGACGATCTGGTCAGGCTGGGCTGTCGAAGGTATCTGAAGAAGCATCCCGTCGAAATATTCTACCAGATTGAATACATTCAGGCTTCCGGTAGATGGGGCTAAGAATCCGTAAAGGTAATTTACAATACCGTCCATCTTATAAACCGAAGTAAATATTCTTTTTCTCTGCCTTAGAATAAGCTCTTTATCATCAAGCCCCTGAGCTACGAACAGACTGATCGCTTCCTCGGTTTTAAGTTTATGCCTCGTGATGAGTATATCTTCCCTGATCACTTCCTCCATCTTAGCCTTAAGATCAATAATGCCCTGCGGCGTCAGAATATTTTTTTCATTCTGATCTCTGAGTTCGCAGTAGTATCCTTTGGAGATAGCATGAAGTATATACAATTTCGTGTTCGGATACAGATCGATCACAGCTTTACACATAACAAAGATCAGCGACCTTACATAAGCGCTCAGACCGTTACTATTGGTTCTGTCGAAAAACTCAACCTCGCACTCGCTTATGACTGGGGATGAAAGCTCCTTTAGGGTATTGTTGACTATCGCGCCTATCACAGAATATTTCAGATCAGGCTTGGCACATTCGGCGACCTTTGATAAAGGATCTCCTAGGGACACAGAAAGTATCTCTCCGTTGTTTATGCACTTGACCTTAATTTGTGGCACCATAGCGACTCCGCAATTATTTCAGCTTATAAATAAGATCGGCCTGGAAGTAAGATCTGCCCAGCGACTCTATCGAAAGAAGCTTGCTGTCCGCATACCTCGCGTTTAAAATGAAACTTCCGAAATCTATGCCTGCAAAAGCTCCGATAGTATGCCTTAATTCATCGCCTAATTCAGGCATATTTTTTGTAAATACTGTAGGAAGAAGCTGATAATCAAGAGACAGCTTCAGATTTTTATCAAAATTGTAACCGATCACAAAATTATGCTCCGACACCCACGGATATGTAAGCTGAAGACCGTCATCATCGTCATAAAATTTCTCAAAATTTCTGTATATGAACGAATAGACACCGTAAAAATTATTGATCTTGTAATTAAATCCTGCGGATGCGTGAAATTTGTCAAAATACGATCTGTCGCTGCCTTCATAATTATCGTCAATATCAAAATCCAGAAACACGGGAGATACAACCGTAAAGAACATTGATGATTTTTTATTAACCTTCATGTTTATCAGCATCTTCGCAGAAAAACCGCCTCGCCTGAAAATAAATTCGCCCCCGTTGTCCTTCTGATTGACCGTGTAGGATGACATTAGCATATCGAAGGATAATCCCACCTGATGCCTTTTCAGTTCCGATATCACGCCGATTGATACAGCATCTCTCTTTTTTATGATCTCTTCGCTGTCATCGTCTCTTATAAGCACGGATTTATACGGTGTATAGTATGACAGGAACGGCATGAACTCTTTCTGATGGTTCCATACGATACTGAAATCTTTTAACATATCGATATTCTCTCCGTTCTGAACATCTGCCCCGTAATCCTCTCCGGTCTGTTTTACGAACTGTGATGCTGAAACAAGAAACTTCATCTTCGTATCAATATTGTCGAAATCAACCGGAACGAAGCCGAAAAGATAATTTCCGGTATATGCTGAAAAAGCAGTAACAGGCTCGTAATTTAAGTTCTCGTAATAATTGTAATATGTTTTTACCCCTTCCCCGTGAAGAAATATCATTCCGGCCAAAGCGAACATTAATATAAATTTTCTCAAACTTCACTCCATGTTTAACTTATAGAATTGTATAAATTTAAACACATTTTGTTCAATTTGAAAGTAATGAAATAATAAATATTGATTTTTATTTCAATATTAGTTAATTTATTACTCAAGAAGCGAAATCTAACTGACAGGTGAAAATGCTTTCCGCAAAAATACTGGAATATCTGAGTAAAAATCTTCTGTTTGAGAGCATACCGGCCGATGATCTTCAAAAGCTGGATGATTCACTTTTTCAGGTTCGTGAATACAAAAAGGACGACCTGATTATTGAGCAGAACGCAGATCCTGACGGGATATATCTCATTTTAAAAGGTTCAGTTATCATCAAAAAATCCACGACGAAAGACACAGTTGATGACGATGCAAATAAAGAAGTTATACTGAATTATTGCAGCAAAAACGAATTCGTAGGAGAACTCGCTCTGGTCAGCAATAAAAAAAGGGCCGCCAATGTTTACTGCTTCAGCGAAATAGCGAAGATCATATTTGTGAATACCGATGATTTTTATAAGATCTATGAGATCATACCGGGCATACAGAAAAATCTGGGTAAGACGATCGCTGAGAGACTCGGTGAAACTTCGATTAGAGCCGCGAACGAGTCCAGTAAATATAAAAAGCTCTATGAACTTCAGCTTGAAAACTCGATGAGAACAACTGAACTTCTGAAAGCCCAAAAGGAATCAGAGAAAAGAAACCAGGAACTTGTGCAGGGCCAGAAAGACATTAAAAGATCAGCCATCGTTGAAACTATCCTTACGATGGTAAATACCGTCAATTATGATTTTGCAAAGCTTGTAAACGATGCCGAAGAAGCTTACAAAAAACTGCACCCGGAAGGATCCTCTGATGAACTTGGTGGTATATTAAAATCAATTCAGGACAAATTGAAACTGTACTCCGATAATTCGTCTCTTGAATTCAGTTTTGATGAACAGGGAAAAAAGATAATTATTTTTAAAAACAGGGATGAATTATGAGCCTATTCAGTTTTTTCCGGTTTGAAGAAAAGACCGACAAAAAGATCAAAATAGCTGCGAACCTGTCCTTTCTGGCCTGTTTCGGGGCGGCGGGATGGATTGCCTCTACCATGAGTTTTTCAGCGGTAGAATTAAAGCTGAATGTTCTAGATTTCGGATTCATACTTACTTCCAACGAACTCGCTGTGATCTTCGGTTTTTTAATTTCTTTGTTACTTTCATACATCTCAGAATCAAGACTGCTCGGAATTCTTGTTTCAATGGCCGGAACAGGCATAATTCTGACAGCTTTGGCAGGTTTTGAAAATCCGATATTCGGATTTCTATACTCGATCTTTAATGGAATACATCCCTTTGCTATAAATATGGGAATTTTTGCTTTTCTTCTTTCACTGAGCACAGAATATTTTGAAATGAGCAGGGATTCTCTTGTTAAACACAGCACAGACAGCTCAATTACCGCCATAATCCTAAGTAAAATTTCCGCATATTCGCTGCTCGGAACCGCTGCAGGCTACTTAGTTGTAACGATACTGGGGTTTCTTTCTTTCGACTATTTTTATTATGTTCTTTACGGCTTGCTCGGGCTTCCGCTTATCGTAATAGGTATCATGAGTTCAAAACAGGCTGAGGCCGCAAAAGCTCTTAAAGAAAATGTAGAATTAATTATCCGCGGTAAATTTTTTAATTTTTATATTCTTACTTTCTGCACAGCGGCTTTGAACATAGTCATGGTATTTTTCGGAGCGTTTTTTCTCGTTTACAAATTCGAAATGAGACTCGGATTTATCGGACTGATCTTTCTTCTTCATTCCGGACTTGTGTTTTTCCTTAGAAGAAAAGCCACCGAACTGATGAAAAGCAAGGGCGAAGACCTTACAATGAAGATTCGTTACGCAGTGAGTTTATTGTTCTTCATAATCCTGTTGATCGCTTCCGCGCCGTTCGTTGACAAAGACTCTTTTATGAAATATGTGCTGCTGGGTATCCTGGCGTTGTATGGAACGACCACATTATTCGATAACGCAATTAAAAGTTTCATATCTTACTTCGCTTCTCCGAACGAGCAGAGATCAAATCTGATGATCTACACAAAACTTATCCAGATCGCAAAAATCACTATTCCGATATTGACAGGAATATTTTGGCACTATCTGGATTTTTACGCAGTATTCGCATTCGGAGCTATTCTTTCCGCCGTTTGCCTTCTCGTCGCCTTCAAGATATACGCCGCCTATAATGACAGCGGAAATAATCCAGCTGAAGAGGGATAGGAGTTCAATACTTTACTCTCTTTTATCAAATATTTAACGGCTGAATTTTCAGCCGTTTTTTATTTTTACCCGGATAAGTTGATTTACAGGCTGCTTTAGAAACGAGCAGTTCAAGAAGAAGTCTGGTTTTTGAAAAGGAGCTTGCTTTGAGGCAAGCGACTTGATAAAATCTGAACTTCGACGAAGAAATGCGATGTTTATAAACGGCCATATAAAAAAGACGGACAAAGCCGTCTTTATTATATATACCCAGAGGGAATCGAACCCCCAACCGCCTGGTTCGTAGCCAGGTACTCTATCCAATTGAGCTATGGGTACAAGTCTATTTCGTGCGGAGACGGTGGGATTCGAACCCACGTTTCCTTGCGGAAACACGCTTTCCAGGCGTGCGCCTTAAGCCGCTCGGCCACGTCTCCAACGGTCTTCCAAGCGGAGTAAATATAAGGTTTTACTTAATCTTAGTCAATTTGATTAATCATATTCGTTATTACTTTAGGGATACTTTTTCTCAAGTGATTTTACATACACTCTGTACCTGCTTCTGACCGCTGATGAATTCGATAAAGAAAAAAGACCGAGTCCGTTCACAACATTGGTATATCTCTCCTCTCCGCCGTACCTTGCCTCCATATACGAACGGAAAACCTTGTCAGTCGAAGAAAATATGATAGTATTCATCCCTTCATGATATAAAGCGTACCAGTATATCTGAATACTGCGGAGATAATAGTCTATAAAATCGGAACCGTACCTTTTTTTATCCTTGAATATCTGTGTTTCGATCGGATAATCCTCCCAAACGGTTTCTGTAGTATCTTCGAGCCAGAAAGAAGTGTCTGTCCTGCAAATTTCATCAGGAACTATTCTATATGAAGCCATCCGATCTTCAAAAAGTATCAGTAGCGAATCAAATCTACAGGATACAAGTTCAAGGTCATCGAAGCTTTCTCCTCTCTTGTAATACAAAGTATCGACAGCTAAAGGATCTTCCGTTAATGATACCATTTCCGCACCTGTGACAGAATTACTAACTGTGATGTCCGTAAGCTCAGGGGGGCAGACAGTTTCCGCAAGTATTATTCCGTAGTCGGGGTGAAAAACTTCGATCCTGTAAGTATATCCGGTCTTGAATCCGCCGGTAAAGTCTGTTTCGGGCATATAATATATTCCGCGCCTGTCTGTATATTCTGAAAGACTTCCCGCTAAAGTGAAAATCGTGTCGTCCGGAGATCTTTCATAAAGTATAACAGTTGCGCCTGATACTCCCAGATTCCCGACATTTATTGACTCATTGACTCCGCCAGTCCGCGTCAGATAAAGGCTGTCTATCGTAGAATCCGCTTTCGCGTAGCAATATAAAGCTAACTGTTCGCCGTATTCTGTTGAATCTCCTGTTTCGCAGGAAATTATCAGGGTAAGAACGGCCGTTGAAATCAGTATTTTTATATAAATGTTCCGCATTTTATTCTCCTAGAAAGTATAACTTAAACGGACAGACGGCAGTATCGGCAGCATCGGAAAAACAGATTTCTCTATAGTGTTGTCAGCCTCGTTCTCCCGATAGATGTAAGACTGAACATTCTCTCTGTTTGTAAGATTCAGTACGCTCAGGTTTAAAAGCAGCTTCGACCCGTTCTTATAGAACCATGTATAATTCGCACTTATATCCCATCTGAAATAATCGGGATAACGCATTTCATTCCTATCGCCTTTGATAGGAACTATATTCTCGCTTCCATCCTCCTGAATTTCGGTATAATACCCGATGTTTTCTGTGTATGGTCTTCCGGAGCTGTATGTAATTATAGTTCCGAAGCTCCATTTTTTGTTAATGTTATAATTGAGTGAAGTTTTAAAGCTGTGCGGCACATCCCAATGCGCATCGAATTCATCCGCTTCCTCGTAAGGGTCGTCGATTGTCTTGACTACTTTGCCGTATGTGTATGACATATTTCCGTTGAATTTACCCAGCTGCCTCTCGACCATCAGCTCAATGCCGTATGCGTGGGCATAACTGTTGACGAAATTACTGTCGATCACCATTTCCTCTATGATATCGTCCGTTGCAGATGTTGTCTCTTTCCAGTTCTGGAGATTCTGCATATATTTGTAATATCCTTCTATCGTGAACTTATAATCCCCGCCCGATATTCTTCTTGTCGTCTCGTAACCCAGTGCGGCATTGTCACAGATACCGGGATCGACCGAGTCATCTATCGGGAACCAGTTGTCAACTATCTGAAGCGACTGATTCTCCTGCTGGACTGTGAAAAGATTTTGAAAATACCTTCCGCCGCTGAGAGTGACCGAGCTGAAATCATTTAGCATATATTTGAGACTCAGCCGCGGCGATGCCGTCAGCCTGAATGCATCGTTCAGGATAGCGCAGTGCTCGAACCTGATACCTGGCTTTATGGTGAATTTTGAGTTCCATGTTTTAGAGCTTTCAAAAAACAGCGAATATATGTAATAGTTCCCTTCTATATCCATAAGTTCT